>Ga0209666_1000146_pt1 | contig 56134 bp, 47 predicted proteins | sample SaaInlV_125m_DNA_FD_184679 | JGI IMG/M metagenome (GOLD analysis project Ga0209666, IMG submission 184679) | Marine microbial communities from expanding oxygen minimum zones in the Saanich Inlet - Saanich Inlet SI037_S3LV_10m_DNA (SPAdes)... | ecosystem: Environmental > Aquatic > Marine >...
CCCCCCGAGCTTGCGTTTTGTTCCCCGGATCCGAGCACGCGCACTGCACCCACGCGCACGATGGCCACGCCTGCCGTCTCCGACGCCGCTCCCCACGACGACGGCCAGCCCTTCAACCTGAACAACAAGCGCCCGCGTGAGGAACCGAACGACGACAACGAGGAGGTGACCCAGATCTGCACCATGCGCATCGACGCGGAGGAACTACGCGCTTCGGTTGCGGCGCAGTACGGCTCCCACCTCATGGCCGACATGACCGTGTCTGTGCGGAGCACGTCCGACGATCCCACGCCCAAGGAGTTCCCGTGCAGCAGCGCGCGCCTCGCGACCGCCTCGGAGATGATCGGCGCCATGCTCTTTGGCCCGCTCGCACACGACCCAGCGCTGCTGGACAAGCCGCGCGCCGAGCGCGTGCTGCACCTCATCGGCCACGACCACGTGGTGTTCAAGCAGATGCTCGACTTCATCCACGGCGAGCGCGTTCAGTTCACGCCCGACTCCGTGCCCAACCTGTACATGCTCGCCGACTTCTTTGGAGTGCGCACGCTGCTTCGGGCCTGCTGCAAGTTCTGGTTCTCGGAGCTGGCGCCGGAGACGTGCGTGCGCATGCTCAACATGGCCAAGGAGCTCAACTGCGCGCCGCTCGTCGATCGAGCTAACGACATGCTGCGCCTCTGCTTCCACGATGTGCTGATGGCCGGCGCGAACCTGAAGGAGATGGACGAGGAGACGCTGCGCGCGCTGCTCGCCAGCGACGCCCTCGTCTGCCGCACCGAGCGCGACGTGATGAGCTTCCTCTTCTCGTGGTGCTTCAGCACCAAGACCGGCGTCAACCGGGAGGCGCTGGAGCGCATGCTCGATCTGGTGCGCTGGGACCGCATCGTCGACACGGGCAAAAGCAGCCCCGACGACGCCCCGCCCCCCGAACCGGCCAACCCCACCGAGGGGGAGGATGCCAAGTACAAGCGCGCGCAACGGCTGCAGAAGCTGTGCCGGCTGCTGAGCGCCGAAGTGGACAAGCTGTTTTGCATCGACGCAGCGGAGCGGGAGGCGAGTGCCGAAGCCGAGGGCCCGCCCACCAAGCGCGTGCGCTGCGCCACCGCCGTGTCCGACTATTTTCTGAACATCATCAAGGAGCGCGTGGCGCGCGCGCACGACGGCGAGCACAGCCGCGACCTGAGCAAGCCGGCGCCCCTCGTGTCGCGCCCGCGGCAGTACACGTGGGGCGGGCTGCGCTGCAAGAACCCGCCGGCACCCAACCTGCAACCCTTTGCGCCCGACAACAAGTTCAAGGAGCTGCGGGGCGGGCTCGATTGCACCGTCGGCCGCTCGCGCTCCTGCACGATTTCGCTTCACCGCAACGGCACCCCGCCCTACTTCCTCTCGAGCACGCAGTTCAAGATCACGTCCCGCATCGTGTGGGCGGCCGATGATCCGAACTTCGACTTGAAGCACGACGTGCTCTACAACGGGGACAACCGCGCCTCGGGAGCGCGACTCGTCGCCGTGCTCGAGGACCGGTCGTCCAACGGCACCTACGTCAACAAGGAGCTCGTGGGCAAGGGCAAGTGCCGCAAGCTCGTGCGGGGTGATAAAATCAACATGGTCATCACGCCCGGGCAAGAGGGCATGGCCGGGTACCCCAATCACCGCGAGCCGCACTTTGTCTTTTTGGGCCCCATGCCGATGAATTGAGCGGCGTGCTTGAGATGGGACGGGATAGAACAGCGGTTAGTTGTGACAGAACACGGTAGTGTGTAGATGACACGGTTTAAAATTCAACCACAGTCACGCAACCGGGGTGGTGGCCGAGGACGCGGCCAACATGGCGGCAATGCCCCCAGCGGCTTGGGTGGGGCGCCGGTACTTCTTTTTTTTCCACAGCACTTTCCCGTCGATGAAGAAGCGCGCGGCCGCGTCAGCGAACCTGGCGCCGCGGCCCGAGAGCCCCTTGCGGTTATTTATCCAAGCCGCGAGTTCCGTGATGCTTGTCGGGTCCCCCGTGTAGTACTGCAGGTGTTTCGCCGCCGATAAGAAGAAGCCGTTGCCGGACTCCACGTAGAAGGACTTACCGGGGTTCTCGTCGGCCTGCTGTTTGGCCCACGCGGCGTCTTGGTCTCGCCCTAACGAACACTTCCTAATGCGCGCCCTGATCTGCTCCGCGGGGTCGAGGACCCCGTCGTTCCAAGCGGGCCGCTCCATGTTGTACACGTGGGGAACGTCGTCCATCGTGCCGGTCCAGTTGTCGGGCATGCCACCAACACCACCCGTGGGTCGGCGGAATAAGGCGAACCACATGTGCCTGGTTTTCCAGAGTTTGCTTCTCGTGCGCGCTCCAACCCACGGGTGCCCCCATGCTGACCAAGTTCAAGTACGACCCAACCAATGCCACGCGTCGTCGGCCCAAGCGCCTTCCCTCCTACTGGTCCGGCGGCGGCGGCAAGCGCCGCGCGTGCTGGGACGTCTTCGGGGACGACGTGGTCGAGATGATCTTTGCGCACTTTAACGATCGGCAACTGGCGAAGCTGGCACGTTGCAACAAGAGAACGCGCAAGCTCGCGCGCACAGCGGCGCGGGCCTACCTCGGCCTCTCGCCGTCGCAACACGAGGTCTACCGCGCCGTGCTCGAGCGGCGCGAATCCATCCTGCTCATGGGACCCCCGGGCTCGGGAAAAAGCTTTCTGCTCAACGTGCTCAAGAAACGGATGCCGAGTCCACTGGTCACCGCCTCGACGGGCGCGGCCGCGGAGAAGGTGGGGGCATCAACGTTCCACTCGGCGTTCACCCTGGGGCTGGGGACGCTCTCCGTCGCCGAGATCATGCGCCGCCCGACGGTGCACCGCCGGCGCATGCTCGAGTGCCGCTCGGTGATCCTCGACGAGATCGGGATGTTGACGGCGCATGTGTTGGATCTGGGCGCGGAGGTGATGCGCCAGTCCCGCGGCGGCCTCGTCCAGTTTGTTGCCTCTGGGGACCCGATGCAGCTTCGCGCGGTCGCTGCCGACGCCGATGGACCCTTTTACAAGTCGGCGCTTGTGAAGGATCGCCTCCGCCCGTACATCCTGCGCGAGAGCCACAGGCAGAGTTCCAAAAGTAAATTCCTGGCCATCCTGCAGCGCGCGCGCATGGGCAACGCGACGGAACGCGACGTCAAGTGGCTCAACGCGTGCTCCCTCAAAACGCCGCCCGACGACATCCGCCCGCCCAAGCTGGTCTGCACCAACGCCGAGGCCCATCTGCACAACGGCGCCGAGATGGCGCGCCTCGCCAGCACGGAGCGGAAGTACGGGGCCGTGCAATCCGGCCACGTCCAGGAGCTGGCCTCGTGGGGATGGAACGTCATGCCGTTTGAGGAGACGGTCACGCTCAAGGTGGGCACGCGCGTGCTGCTGACGGTCAACCTGCGCGGGCCGCAATACGAGGGACTGCACAACGGCTCGACCGGTGTCGTGACGGTGTGCGCCACTGCCGGGGTGACGGTCTGTTGGGACTGCGGCCTGACCACAAACATCGAACGCCACCGCATGGACAAGGTGAGGGATAAGAAGGTGGTGGCCTGGCGCGCGCAGCTGCCGCTGATCGTCGCGTTCGCGATCAGCATCCACCGCGCGCAGGGCGCGACGCTGGACCTGGTGGCGATCCAGCTGGAGCGCGAGTTTGCGGCCGGGCAGGCGTACGTGGCGCTGTCGCGCGCGCGGCGCATCGACACCATCCTGCTCTCCGGCCTGACGTTGCGCGCTCTCAACCACGTCGACAAGGAGGCTCTGGCGTTTTACAACGAGGTGCAGAAGCGCGTCTCCGAGCGCATGCGCCGGCGCCTGGCGGCGTGACGCACCGTGAGCACGTGCGCGATCACGATGCGCTGCACGGCGTCGGTGAGCGCGAAGGCGACGCAGTCGCTACCCAGGACGCAGAGCAGCGCGCTCGCGGCCAGGGACACGCGCACGAGCGCGCCGTTGCCGTGGAGCGTTTCGGTGAGGTAGTGGAGTGGTGTGTGCACGAATGCAAAGTAGACGAGGAAGGCGTTGAGGGCCGCCTGCGCCCCGAGCAGCCGGTGGACCTCGTAAGCCAATGCGTGCACAAAGAGCGAGCCGCCGCCGCCCAGCTCGTCGCTCAGGTGCAGCAGGCTGGCGAGGCAGAAGAGGAGCGTGGTCGCGGGCGAGGGGAGGGGCAGCGCGAGCCAGCAGGCGTAGCGCCCAAAGACGCTCGGGTGGCTCAGGTCGGTGAGGCCGTGGGTCGCGACGACGGAGAGGAGCGGACGCGTCCACGGCGCGAGGAGAAAGCTGACGCGTGTCATTGCTGTGCCTAGAATTAGAACCCGTGTACAGCGCGCCTAGCGCATTCTTCCTACTCGTCCGAGTCCGAGTCGCTCTCGGCGCGGCGGCCCTGCGCGGCAAGTGTGGCGACGCGCGGCGCGCGGGGCCGCCGCTGGCGCGACACGCCTAGAAACACCGTAGGGCAACACTTTGCGTGCGGGAACACGCTCACGCGCTCCCAGAAGACGTCGACCGCTGGGACGTGCAGCACGATGTTGGGCCGGCTCGAGGCCTCGGCGAGCCAGCGGTTAAAGTCCATCGTCATCGAGCACGTGCCGATGTCCACGCACGAGATCGCGACCGCCAGGCGCCCCGTCACAAAAAGGCACCCGCCCGGTATGTCCATCCGCAGTTTAAAGTGCTGGTCCACGTTCACGTTGAGCGACTCGACGCACTGCCTGTAAGGGTGAGTGCCGCCGCTGAGCGCGGCGACCTCGCGCAACTTGAGCCCACGCGAGAAGCGCGCACGCGCATCGTCCGCTCGCTCGATCGCCCTGTTGGTGAAGGTGGCCTTGGCCTCGGTGCCCTCCACGGGCGCGGGGAGCCGGCCCAGCATGCGCGGCAGGGCGCCGACCTGGATCGCGTCGTCGCCGGGCTCGTCGGCGTACGCCTTTGCGACGGCGTGCGCGTCGCCCGCGATCTCGGGACGGAAGTCGAACAGGTGGATGGTCTCCTCGTGGCACGCGCGATCGATGTCGGGCCGCGCGCGCCGCATCTTGGTGTGCGTGCTCCGGTCGCGCGGACCGCACCGCAGGGTGATGTCGAGGCGGTCGGAGGCGAAGGCCTCCTCGGCCGTTGCAAAGACGGCGGCCTCGCGAACGCCGCCGTCGCGCGGCACCAGGAGGTGGCGCATGGGGAAGCACCAGACGCGGAGGCGCAGCGCGCGCGCCTCGAGGTAGTAGCGGTTGGCAAAGGTCTTGCACGTGCGCACGAGGAGCGAGAGGCGCTCGTGGTAGGCGCGGACGTGCGGGTCGGGTCGCTCCTCGATGGGCACGAGGGGATTGGACGGGTGGTGCAGGCAGAGCGCGATGATATCGGCATCCAGGTCGAGCAGGGGGTCGGTGGCATGGCTCATGCCACGCGGGCGGGGCGCGTGCGTCGGCGCGTGCAGAAGCCGCAAACTTTGCGGAAGTTAGTAGGTGGTTAGAAGTGGTCAGTAGTTTCTGGATCTGCTCACTACAAAGTGAGCACTTGGCAGAATTCTGAAGTATGCTCACATTGTGGCCAAAATTCTCAACTAAGAACGGAGTTAGAAGGTTCTAACTTGGGTGATAATCAGCCACCCGGTCATGGTTGGAGTTAGAACCTTCTAACTCCGTTCTTAGTTGAGAATTTTGGCCACAATGTGAGCATACTTCAGAATTCTGCCAAGTGATCACATTGTAGTGAGCAGATCCAGAAACTTCTGACATCGGTTTAGAAGTTCTGTTTGAATGCAGGGAACCAAGGACCGCACGACCCGTTAACGCAGGGAGGGTCCCTTCAAACAGAAATTCTAACCCTAACCCTAACCAGTGTTAGAAGTTCTGTTTAAATTTTTTTGATGCCAGCGATGCCAGCGTTTTCGCAACATTCAAACAGAACTTCCGCGTGCTTTTTTGCGCGCGCGCAACCGGGGACGCGTGACATAAGACGCGCGCGCGTCACAGCAAGCAGGGACCGGCGGCCACCATGCTGCCCGACCTCGGCCGGCTCTCCGTGGTGCCCACGGGCGCCAACCTCAAAAACGCCAAGTGGGGCGACGACGACGTCTGCGCCCTCTGCCTCGACACGCTGGCGGCGGACGCGGAGGACGACGAGCACAAGTGGCCCTTCCCCAATGAGAGCTACCTCGTCACGGCGTGCGCCAACGGCGACGTCTACCACAAGGGCTGCCTCAAAGCGATGCTGCGCTCCACGCCCAACGCACGTTGCCCCGAGTGCCGCCTGGACATCTTTCCCGCAGTCAAGCAAGACCTGAGCCGCGCAACGCCCCAGGAACAGGCGGCGCGGGCGGAGGCGCGGCGCCTGGATCAGGAGGCGCGGGAGGCGGCGCGGCGCCAGCAGGCGGCGGAGCGGGAGCGGTTGGAGGCCCAGGGCGCGCAGCAGTCGAGGGCCTCCACCCTCGACGCCACCCGCATCCGCGTCAGGCCAGAGGATTCGCTGCAGACGCTGCCGCGCCTGCGGCGCGGCGAGGAACGCCTAGGGCCTCAGCGCAACAGCGACCACCTCATCGCGTGGCGCTGCTGGATCAAGTACAGCCCCCACGCTCGAGTGGGCAGTGGCGAGTTTGTGAACGGCATCCGCAACCACTTTGCGCGGTACATGACCACCCGCACCGACTTGCCTTTTTTTGGCGCGGTGGACCATTGGGACCGGCGGCTCGTGGTCAAGATGCGCTCGTTCGACCACACCGTCGACAGGACAGATCTTGCCAGTGCCATCGGCCCCCGCTCCCCCGCGTACAAAATAGAATTCGAGCTCTACCTCCCACCCAGCTACGCGCCGCAGTTCTACCAGTGGTACGCGGGCGAAGTTGCCGCCCGTGGCCACGGGGGCACGATCGAGCGCATGCTCGGCATCCATAACGCCTACCAGGAGACGCTTTCGCGCACAATCGACCAGACGCTGACGAACCGCGGCTCGTACCAGCGCCAAGAGGGCGAGCCCAACGTCCCCTGGGTGTTTCCAGCACTGACCTATGAGCAGTACGTACAGTACACGGGGGATGGAGCGCTCGTCGGCAACCCCGCGCCCGCCCCGGCGCCCGCCCCGGCGCCCGCGCCTCCTTACGAGCCTATGTCCCCCGCCCACTCGCCCACGACGCCCGACGGGCCCCAGGGGCGTGGGCCCCAGAACGGGGCCGGCGCCGACGACAGCGTGCTGCGGCCCGCCCAAGTGCCCAGAGGCGGCGTGAACCTCGACGAGCTGGTGCGCACGCTCGGGTCGTCGCACTTTCCCGCACGCGGGGGCTCGCGGCCCCGCCCCAGCGGCAACGACGTGGAAGTCGCGTGGTCGCTCTTTCTCAAGGCAGAGGAAGACCCGGACATCAGCGACAACCACCTCCAGGACTGGATCAAGCGGCACTTTGCGGCCGCCATGGATCGCGCGTTCCCAGCATCTACGATTGCGTCTACGGCGATTGTGTTCGACTGGGCGCGTCGGCTTTCGATCACAATGCGCGACGTCGACCAACCGCTGGAGGGTCGTGGGTCCTTGGGCGAAGAGGCGAGCGTCGTGTCGGTCAAGTGCACCCTGCGCATCTTGGAAAGCGACCGCGGCTCCTTCCTCCAGTGGGCGAATCAACTGCCCCCGGGCGTCTGGCTCCAGCTCTTCTCCATCCGCAACGCCATGGGCACCCTGCCGCACAACGCGGTGCCCGAGCGCGATGGTGCTGATCACATCCTTCCGGCCCCAATGTCGATCTGGGAGTACGGTCAGTGGGGCGACTGGCAGCTGGCCTAAACAAAAACCAACCAACAAAAAAACGACCGGTGTGTGTGTGTGTGTGTGTGTGTGTGTGTGTGTGTGTGTGTGTATCGTTTCAAATCTGATCCCGTGTGCGCTTGAGCGCGTTGCTAATGCGGACAAACTCGCTCCGGTAGCTAGAGGTTGGAAGTTCTGTTTGAAGTACGCGCGCTGCGCGCGCGCTGCGCACGCGCGCTGCGCGCAACCTGCGACCCAAACTGGGAAGTGTGGGGCTGCACGTTTTGACGCGCGTCAACCAGAAGTTCTAAACACCCTAAACGATGTCACAAAACTCCTGTTTGATTGACCCAACAAGTTGACAGGCGACCTCTCAACTTGTCGGGTCAATCAAACAGGAGTTCTAAACGCAAATTAACATATATTAGAACTCCTGTTTGAGCGTGCAACTTGTATGCCAAGTCGACGAGTGGTCCGACTTGCACGTTCAAACAGGCGTTGTAAGTGACCAAACCAACCACTGACAGAACCTCTACACCGTCTGGTCCTTGGTCGCCGGCTTGAACGCGAGCTTGCCCTGGTTCTTGGGGTTGGGCTTGGCGATGAGCTTCTTGGCGGCCTTGCACACGGGCTTTGCCTCTTTGCGTGCGCCGGTGGTGGAGGCGGCGCGCGCGCGCGGGAGCTTGGCCCGCAGCGCATCTTGCTCAAGCGCACGTTGCTTCACCTGTTGGGAATCGCCATTCGTGGCTATCCCCCACCCAACCTCGCCATCGTCCGGTCGCAGCTCAGGTCGCTGTGGCTTGCGCCGGGGCGCGTCCTGGGCCGGCTTGGGCGCCGCGTTCTGCTCGCGCCACTTGGCCTCCGCCTCCGCGGCGTACGCTTGCGCCGCGTCCACCAGCTCGTGGTTCCAGTCCCGCTCGATCCCAAACGGCTGGAACTTGCGCGAGCGCACGAGCGTGATCAGGCAGTCGATCTGCCGCGTGCCCCACATCTTCTTCGGCTCGTCGAAGCAGCACGTCGCGCCGCACGTCTGCCGCACGTACGTCCTGTCGGCGTACGCGGAGCGGCCCAGGTAGGGCGGCGAGGCCAGGTACTGTCCTATGATATTCGATGCCATCAGTGCGCGCGCAGCGCGCGTGTGTTCGCGCTACACGCGCGGCAAGAGACGCAAACTTGCAACTTGCGGCCACCCAAAGGGTGGCACGTTTTCACCCGGAGCTCGCCTTTTTTGTTCCCGGCCTACGAAGCGCACGGATGGCGTCGGGGGTGTTCACCCAGCACGACCTGTTCTACGACCCGATGGACGTGCTCGAGCACCTGGGCTGCGACAACCACGGCCGGTGCCTGTCCAGCTTCACCACGGGCCGCGGCCAGAACCACGGCCACGCCCCCGAGGACGGCGCGCAGATGAACAGCCTCGGCGCACCGCCAAGCGCGACGTTGGGCGGCGCCGCCGACTTTGGGACGCTGGTGCTCCAGGACCTGACCCAGAATTGGTTGGAGTCCCAGCAGGACATCGACCGGCTGATGACGTCGCTGGGGCACGCGATGAGGGCGCGCGACGCGCACGTGACCAGGGCGCTGTGGGACAAGCTCTGCCTCGACGGGTACGAGGTCTCCAACGTGAGCAGCGACAAGTGGGAGATCTACGGCGCCGACGCCAAGTGGCCCGCGAGCAGCGTGTCGCTGCTGCGCTTCCTCACGCTCGAGGTGCAGCGCCCGCTCCTCGTGCTCGCCGCCGTGCAGGTCAACAGCTTTGGGAAGGCCACGTGTACCGCCGTTGAGAGGCGCGAGGTGGCCGCGATCCTCTGCGCGGTGCTCTCGTCGCTCTACTTTGTCAAGCGGCACGGCAAGAGCTGGGAGGAGGACGCGATCGCCCAGCGCGAGCGGTGCGACCTGCGCGCGCGCCAGACGGCCGTCGAGCAGCGCGGCGCGGAGGCGGACAGCCCCCCGCCCTGGGACCGCGTCGTCGACCGGCTGTGCTTCTGGCTGCCGAAGCCGCCCATCGCGAGCCCGCTGCACTGCGCGTACATGCGCGGCGGCTCGGCGCATTACCACCACACGAGCGCGCTGCAGATCGCCGCCATCTGCTCTGAGACGACCACCAAGCCGCTCGAGAGCCTGCTGCGCTGGACCGATTGGAACCGGGTCGAACTGGTGCGCGCCCTGCGCGCCGCGCTGCACCCCGGCGTGCTGCGCGGGGACACCCTCATGAACGTGGTGCTGATTATCTACTGGGCGCTCCTCACGCACCCCGGCTTCGACCCCAACCGCCCGTCCTGGGAGCAGGGCGACGGCATGGTCGAGGCCGCGTGGAACGCGGTCATGCAAGGCGCGAGCTGGTACACCGAGACGCCGGTGATCGGGCTCAAGTACGACGTGGTGCAGATACCACACGCCGATGTGGACGACGCGCAGCACCCGCAGCTCTACGAGGAGCTCATGGACAAGATGGCGTCCTATCACGAGGGCGACGTCCACGGGCGCACGCAGCAGGCCAACCGGCACCGCCTCCGCCTCGCGCTCAAGGTCTCGCTCCAGTACCTGCTTTCGGAGGCCGCCGGCAGCACGTCGGCCTCCCACGCGCGCAAGGCCAAGCCGCACCTCGTGCTCAAACTCTTCTCGATGCTGCACGTGTGCGCGCAGACGCGCGAGTGGCTCGTGGACGACGAGTCGGAGCTGCTGGAGCGCGTGACGGTGGCATGCCCTAGCATCCTGCCTGACGTGGTCCAGCTCTTCCGCGACGAGAAGCCCTACAACCTGGGGAACCACTTCAACGTCTGCCTGCGCTCGCTGGTCCGGGCCATCAAGCACAGCAACCGCCGGGCGTTCCGCATGCTGATGGACGTGCTCGAGGGCGACAAGGAGAGCCTCGCGACCCGCCTGGCGGCGTGGGTGCGCAAGGAGCCGCGATCCAAGGGGTTGCTCGACCTCTTTGTGACCAGGCTGTGCGACTCCCACAACCTGCTCGTCGGGACCACTAACCAGCGGTACCTGGAGCAGCAGATGACCAGTTCACACATCTTCATGATTCACGACTCGATGCGCAACGACCTCGAGCGGTTTCTGAAGGCGGGCGCCTGGTCGGACGGGCAGAAGAAGCGCGCGCTCCTCGCAGCCGGCGAGATCAAGTCGGGCATCGCCGTGCAGGTGCTCATCGGGCCCAACTGGAACGTGCCTTGGCCCGACAACAACCGGTTTGTCCGCGCCATCATCGACACGGTGTACGCGCCTGAAGAGCGCATCGCGCAGGACGCGGCCGGCACGTGGCATCCCAAGCGCGAACGCGAGGAGGAGGGGGAGGGGGAAGGGGCGCAGGCCTGAACGCGTGGTGTTTGTGACTTGTGGTGCGGTGGTTGTGCGCGTGTCAGCACCATGTTAAGGGCCAAGACTCCGATTCGTGGGGAGGGGGCCATTTCGTTTGATGAGCCCTCGCACACGTACACGGTGCACGGCAAAAAGGTCCCCATCTCGGTCACCGCGCTCGGGGGGCGGGCCGTGCCCCTCGAGCACAAGTTCAACGGTCCGGCGGTGATCAACCGCAACCTGACCAGCTGGCGCTCCAAGGCCAGCAGCAAGTACCACGACCTGGTCGCGGGCGTCTCGGACGCGCAGGCGCGCGAGAACGTGCTGGCGCTGTGGGACCGCAACCGCGACGCGGGCACCGCGATGCACAAGTTGTTTGAGGACGTGCTCAACGAGGTGGCGCCGGTCAGCGCCGAGGGCCACGAGGTGGAGATGGCTCAGTTTTACGCGGCCATGGCCGAGATGGAGGAGGTGCCGGCGCGCACCGAGCTGTCGATATACGCGGTGGACCGCGAGGGCGAGGCGGCGGTGGCCGGGCAGATCGACCTGCTCACGCGGGACAGGGAGGGCGACTTCCACATCGTGGACTTCAAGCGCACCGCGAGCGACCTGTCGCCCGGCGCGTTTTCGTTTGGCAAGCGCTTCCTCGACGGCAAGCCGCTCAACGACCACTACAAGTATTCGCTGCAGCTGTCGCTGTACAGCGTCATCTTTGGCCAGCAGACGGGGCTGCCGATCGAGTCGTGCCGGTTGCTGCAGATCCATCCCGACCTGGACGGGCACAGGTGGATCGACGCGACCGACCTGACGACGGAGGCGCGCGAGCTGCTGCGCGACGCGCACGTGGCGCTGTAATATGTATTTGGCACGCCGGGCGCGCAGTTACACAGGGCGCGCGCGCGCGATGCTGCCGACCGGCGAGCAGAGGGAGAAGCAGAAGAAGCCCACCGTGGCGCAGCGGGCCAAGCAGGAGGTGGAGCACAGCCTGGCACACAACGACGACCCGTGCGCCTGGTGCTGCGGCGCGGGCGTCGGCCTCGGCGTCGCGTCGATGGTCGACTTTGGCGAGTCGGCGGCGCCGGTGACCCTCCCCTCCATTTACATAGCGCCGCACTTTGGTCGCGCGGAGATGCGGCGCGCGTAGGCAGAAACTCTGGCGTCTCGGTGTTTTTTTGGGCGTGCGCTAAGTGTGAGCGCGCTCGGGCGTGCCGTTTTGATAAACTTTTGCACGGACTCCTCAAGGTTAGGGTGGAAACAAGGCGCACTCCCATGGACGGAAGGCCCACCGCCGCGGTGCCCGCCCTGTCGGGCGGCAACGCGTCCGAGCTGAACGCGTATGTCGGTGGTGGCGGCGGCCTCAACGGCGGGTCGGGCGGCGGCGCCACCCCCGTGAGCGCCGTCTCGGCGGGCAACCCGCAAAAGGGCGTCAAGCGCAGCCTGCAGGGCAACCCGGTGGGCGTGCCGAACCAGCTGCCGGGCTTTCGCGGGCGCGTCATCGACGCGGGCGCGCCCATCAAGGCCCCGAAGCTGCGAAACGGCAATCTCAACAACGAGACGTCGAATGTGCGCATACCGTACAACCGCGTGACACCCTTGGAGTTTTTGAGCTCGTTCCAGGGCCGGCTTTCGCCGGGCGACGTCGTCTTTGTGCACAAGTACCCGCCGGGCTTTGTCAGCTCGCGCCCGGACCTGCACAGCGCCAATCAGGCGACTCTGGGCGTGAACACCACGTCGCGCGTCGTGGGCCTCGACGGCCTGAACCGCCTCCTGATGGGCAGCAACCCGGAGGGCTGGAAGCTGGGCATGAACGTCATGTGGCTCAACGCGCCCAACCAAGTGCCCATGTCGCCCGCGGACGTGACCGAGGGCGGCAACACGGCCAAGTTCAAGCTGTCGGTGCTCGACGAGTACCGCCTGGACGGTGTCGTGATCAGCAACGACGAGCCCGGTACGTTCATCAGCTCCGGAGCGCGCGACAATTGCCTGTTCAACATCGCAATCCAAGGCCCAACGCCGGTAAACAACGGGTACTTGCTCTACGAGGGCACGCGGGACCCCAACGACCGGCCGGACCTGTACAACCCACTCACGGGCGTGACGAACGCGCGCACGGTCGAAACGCACGCGCGCGGCTCGGCCGAGGCGGGGCAGCACCTCGACTCGGGAGGTCCGCACCGCGGCGTCCCGGGGCGCGTGGGCTCGCCGTGGCTGCCCGCGGGCAAGCTGGACTTTGTCGCCAACTTTTGCGGCACCTACTCAGTGTACCCGTCGCAGATGTTCGACCGGCGCATCGAGATCCTCAACACGCTCTACCTGGGCCTGCGCGCGTACGAGCTGAGCTTCGAGGCCAAGATGCTCGTCACGGACAAGTCCGGCAAGCCGGTGTTTGACAGCCCGGCGGAGGCGCAGAAGGCGTGCATGGTCTTCTTCCAGTACATGCCCTTCTCCTCGCGCACGGCGGAGGTGATCCACCAGGTGACGCGCAAGCACCTGGAGCAGGTGCGGGCGAGCTCCCCCGCGCTCGCAAACGCAACGGTCGCCGATCTCTGGGCCCTGCAGCAGAATGACCCAGAAGGGTACGCAAGCGAGCGCGCGGCGGCGGCCAAGAGCGTCTCGTCGGCGCTGTTCAAGCGGAGCTCGCTCAACGACGTCAACGCACCCTTTGACAACCGCATGTTCGACGCCATCCGCACCAAGGACCTGCAGAGTTTTGTGGGCGCGTGGCATGTGGGTAGGGTGCTCGACACGAAGGCGGCGCGCCACGACCCGTACGCCGGCGGGCCGCGCGACACGGCCTTCTCGTGCACGGTCGACGTCGGCCTCTCGTGGCGCAGCGCGCTGCCGTACGATGGGGGGGTGGGAGTGCGCGACGTTCCCGAGGATCGCGCGCCCTACTGGGGCGCGACGGTGCGGGAGAAGGCCGGGCAGCAGAGCGGCCTTACTCTCACCAACAACGCGCAGCCGTCGATGCGCAGCGTCCTCGGGGACGAGTTTGGGCGGCTCGTCACCGAGGCGGGGACCTACTGCGCCGACGACAAGGGCAAGAGGCCCGTGAACGAGGTGGCCTTCTTGCGCGCGCGGCAGGAGAAGGAGGTGGAGAAGGCTCGGGCGCAGGTGGCGTATGTGTCCAAGCTGGACAACCTGCCGCCCGTGGCGGTGGGCAGCGAGGACGAGGCCGCCTACAAGTCTGCGCTCGACGCGTTGAAGGTGCTTGGCAAGACCCAGCTGGACATCGTGCGCGGCATCTACACGGAGTCACCAAAATTCAACAAGAGCAGCACAACCCTCGCCGATTACGGAAAGGCAACCAACGCGGCCCTCGAGGAGTACATGGACTATGTGCAGCAGAACATCCCGGTGGGCGGCAGCGCAAAGGCGCAGAAGGCGCGCGCGGGCCTTGCGGAGACGTTCGAGCAGGCGCTCGGGGCGGAGCTCACCGAGGCACTGGGCAAGCGGGACGCCAATAACATCCTCAAGGTCGAGAAGGAGCTCGAGATGCAGACGCTGGGTGCGATGACCCAGCCGCTGTTTGACAACAAGTTCTCGGTGGGGAGTGCCGTGATCGAGGACCCGAGGTTTGCGAGCAAGCCCGAACTGAAGGAGGTCATGATACTGCTCTTTACCCGCGACACGCTGGTGTTCAACGCGGTGAGCAAGCTGCTGAAAAAGCGCGTCGATGACTTCTACGCCAGCCTCCCGACCACTGCCCTCAGCGCGCCCTTTGAGGCGGCACTCGACGCTGCGCACCAGATAAAGCTGCGCGCCATCGAGGCGTCGGCGCAGGACCACATCGTCTGCTTCCTCGAGTTCCAGCCGCCGCCGCCAAAGGCGGCCGGCAAGGCCAGGGCGGCGCCCGCACCCACGGGCGCCAAGCCTTCCGGCGTGCCCAAGGCGCGCGGCAAGACGCCACCCAAGAGCCGCTCGGTGGCGGTGGCGCCGCCTGCCGGCGCGGCGGGCGTCTCCTCGACGCCGCTCGTGCCCACCGCGTCCCCGGCCTCGCCCTCGCCGCTGGTGGAGGCGGCCGCGGCGTCGGCGGTGCCGCGCCGCCGCGTGCGCGAGGGCGGCGAGTCGTCCACCACCAACTCCGTCTTCGAGACGATGTTCGCGGCGTCGCCCACGGCCGCGGTGCCCGAGGAGCCCGCGAGCCCCACGCCCTCCTCCGGCTCGGACCAGCCTGCCCCTGGTCCGCGCACCTTCCGCCGCATCCAGCGCTAATCCGGAGCGTGTACCCTCTTAGTCGCGTGTGTGTGTCGCGTGGACGTGTGTATTAGCCACGCTTTAAATGGAAGCCGCATGGTCCGAAATGAAGGTCAACATCTCGCTGTCCAACAAGATCAACGGCAACGACGCCGAGGTGGCCGCCTTCCACGACAAGCTGTGCGCGGCCGTGCAGACGGCCGTGACGCGCTGCCGCACCGAGCGCAAGCGCAAGGCGGCGAGCGCGCCCGTGGTCGACCTGAGCGACGGGACGCTTTGCGCGGCCGCGCGCCACACCGACCGCCTGCCCCTGGCCAACTACGACGGCATCCTCCATTTGGTGCCGAGGCTCGTCAACGTGGTCACGGTAAGAACAGCACCCAAACACTCCTAACGCACACTGGTTGGCAAAACACCGTTCCACTCAATGGGCCAGTGCGCCGCGCTCCTTGCGCAGTTGGCGGAGGCGATCCCGGTGCCGGGAGGCGGCGTGACGCTGCCCTTGGACCTGCAGACCATCGCCGCGCGGTGCACCAATGCCTATTATGCTCCAAAGCGATTTGCGGCCGTCCAGCTCGCCTTCAGCAACCCGCGCTGCCGCGTGCTCATATTTCACACAGGGCGACTCGTCGGCACAGGTCAGCTCACCTTTAGTGCTCTAAAATCATTTCAGTTCACCTTTAGTGCTAGTGCTCACTTTAGTGCTCACCTTTACAGGTTGCTCGGGCCCCATGGCAGCGCGCCTGGCCATCCTGAAGGCGGCGCGGCAGCTGGCGGTCGAGGCCGACGTGCACGTGACCATTCGAAATTTTAATGTGATCAACCAGGCATGCCTATGCAATTTGAACACGCGTGTGATCACCAGCGGTCCAAAGGGACGGCGACGCCCTTCCATCCTTGGTTTGCGCAGGTCGGCGCGGTGTCGATCGACGCCAAGCTAAACTGCGACGCGTTCGCGTCCACGCACTCGGCCACGTCGCATTATGATAGGGCGTCCTTCGTGGGTTTGGCTTGGCGTCCTGGCGGCGAAGCAGTCTGCTGCGAGATCTACTCGACGGGGAAGGCCAACCTGCCCGGGTCGACGCGCGAGCGCGACCTGCTCAGCTCGTTTGCGCGCATGGTCTCGGAGCTGCTCCGCCACTCGGACCGCCCCGAGGTGTGCGAGCAGCTGCCGGAGCACCTGCGGCTATGCCACCGACCGCGGGCGGTCACGCGCGACGACGCGCCGGTGATCGCGCGCTCAAAGGCGCCCGTTCCGGTGCGCGACCTGTTTGGGGACGGGGATGGCGACTGGGCGCTAGCTCCGCTAGGTCCGGTGAACGAACTCGAACTGGAGGGCGCCGATGCCGAGGACGTGTTGGATTCGGCCGGGTTTTGAGTTGGTCGGGAAAAGTTTGCAAGTTTGCGTCATTCGGTTTTGCGCCCGTCCGCTCCGACCCACGACGCGCGGCGAGCCATGCCGGTGGACGCCGCGATTCGTGGCATGATGGACGTCATCGACGAGCACGCGCAGGACATGGGGTCGGGCGCGTACTGCGTGCTGGCCAACCACCTCAAGGGCGTGTCCGCCGCGATCGAGCACAAGGAGTCGGACGCAAAGCGCTCGCTGGCGGAGGCGATCATCGTGGAGCAGCCGTCGTGCATCGGCATGTGCGCCGTCTACAAGTACACGCACGACGCGGGCTTCATGCAGTCGATGGTGCGCACCAAGGCCATCGAGCTGCAGTCGTACCCGAAGGAGTGCCGCGCCCTGCTGGGCGGCGAGTGGAAGGCGCAGCTGGCCATGTCGCTGCTCGAGTACGACGACGACCCGGATATGCTCTGCCGCGTGCGCCTCGGCGTGATGAGCCTGCTCGTGGCCCGCTCCGGCTTTTTGGACCAGGTCGTCGCGCGGCTCGACGAGATAATGGTGACGCCGCCGATGCTGTGCCCGCACGACCTGAACGCGCCACGGCTGGAGGGCGACTGCGGCGGGGGACCCCGGGCGCGCGACTTCTTGCGCCACGAGCCGCGCCTGCTGCGCTGGCTGCTCGGGCGCGGCCCGCTCTCGCCATGGCCCGTGCTCGGCACCGCTGATACGCAGCCGCGCTTCGAGCTCCGGCTCATCCGCCGCGCGAACCTGGAGGGGGGCGACAACTGCCTTGTGAACGCGCCCTGCGCGTGCGCGCGGTGTCGCGGCGTGCCCATACCCACGCTGCCGACGCGCAGCGTCTCGCTCACGCCGTCCGAGTACGACCCGACGGAGTCGCCACCGACGAGCCCGCCCGCCGCGCGCCCGCCCACGCCGCGATCGTCGCCACGGCCGATCGCGACGCGCGCGCGGACCTCCGCGGGACCATATCAAAGGGCCTAGCTGGTGCGGGTCGCTTGCACGCCAGGCTGTGTAGTTTCCATAAGCTGAATAGGCTCGTGTAAAACTAAGGAGTGGGTGCCGGCCGCAACCATGGCGACCTACTTCAACTCGATGCCCGTAAACAAGAACACCGAGCTCCCCGACTTCACAGGGTGCTGCAACGGCGGGCTCAAGGTCAGCTACGTTGTGTCGGCGCCCCTGCACATGAAGGGCATCTGGCAGTTCTGGTTCAGCAACGACAACGGCTGGCTCAACAAGGTGGCGGTGATCTTCGACCTCATCATCCACCTCGCGCTGTGGATCACCCCGCTGGTAATGGAGATCTGGGGCAACGGGCTCAACAAGGGCGGGTGGCTCGTCAAGGAGCTGTACGCGGCGAGCCTGTGGGCACTGATCACCGCGTGGGTCGGCATCTTCATCGCGCAGGTCTTCGCCTTCTGGGGCCAGGACGTTGGCCGGCTCTACCCGTCGACCTACGGCCTCATCGTGGGCGGCGCGTACGCGTCCATCCTCTTCAACGTGATCTACTACATGCAGGCGCTGACGGCGGTGCCGGGCTTCATCGACACCGACGACGATGCGCACAACGAGATGGCGCAGCTGCGCAAGCAGACGCTCTGGACGATCGCGCTTAAGTTCATTGCCGTCGCCACCCTCAAGCAGAACGCCGCCTTCTGGGGCCCGTGCTCCACGGACGTGGTCAAGGAGAAGCAGGAGCAGCTGGAGCAGACGAAGAAGGATTACGGCTACAACAAGGACGGCTCCATGGCGGCGGACTTCAAGACGGCGCGGCTTGCGTGATCAAGGCTCTCCACGGTAGGGGGTGCGCAACGGAGCGAGTGTTCAGAAAGGGGGAAGAGGGAACGGTAGGTAAACCGGTACGGTGGCGTGTTTGGTGCCAATATAAATGGGCTCTCTTTCACCCGCTCCCGTTGGACACCTTGGCGCGCTTTGCCGCGATCTTGGCGTCGCGGCTCACCTTGGCCGAGAGCAGCCCCGCCCCGTGCGTGTCGAGCTTGCCCACGGGGGACAGGTCGCGCACGCTCTGGTCCACGCGGTCGAGGCTGGCGAGCGCGCGGTCGATGGCCACGGCCGCCGCCGTGGGTGCGGTGAGCGGGTTGGTGCCCGCCGAGGCGCTCGCGCTCGCGATCACCCCGTCGTCGTCGCCGTGCGCGTTGCGCCGGAAGAGCTCGAAGACGCGCGCGCGGTTCGCGTCGCGGTCGGTGTTCTCGCGCTTCATGATGCCGCGCAGCATGTGCATCTCGAGGAGCAGCCGGTTCTCGATCGCGAACGCCTCCTTGGCGAAGCGCGTGAGCGAGCGGTTCATCGACAGCCCCGCTTTCCGCAGCTCGGTTAGCTGCTCGCGGCTGACCGTCACCGCCTCCTCCTTGGTGGCGAGCGCCGCCTTGGCAAAGTCGAAGACTTTGACGCTGGCGTGCAGGCCGCGCTCGATCTCCGGATGGGTCGCCATGGCGCGCTATGTTGCTTGCGCGGCGCGGTTAGGGCGGCAGCAATTAGCGTTCTGCGATGGGCCTGGCGCAGTCGGCCGAGGCGCCCGACGCGCCAGAGGACTTTGACCTGACGATCGACGTCGAGCTGAGCCCGGACGCGCTCGCCCCCGCGTACCGCACGCCCGGGAGCGGCTCGTTCACCATCTTTGCGCCGCGCGACGCGGAGATCCGCGCCGCGGAGTGGAACATCGTCCGCACCGGCCTGACGTTCCGGCTGCCGTTCATGCTCGTGATCAGCGTGGACGATCACGACCCGCTCATGGAGGTGCACCGCACCCTCATCGACTGTGAGCACGAGGACGAACTCGTGCTGCAGATGAGGCACCGCGCACCCAGGGGCAGTGGGCCGGGGGCCTGGCACCCAGTGCGCCGGGGCGACCCGATCGCGCGCGGGATCGTGCTGCCCATCGCGCGGCCCGAGTTCCGACTGTTCGAGATGGAGGCGGAGCGCGTGTAGCGGTGTATTTTTAACTACTCAACCCAACACCGTGACCACCAACCGTGCAATCGGACTCTGCTTAGCCTTTTGGTACCCCTTCTCCACCCGTATCCGCACCGACGTGTCGTTCTCGGCGTGCTCGTCGCTGGCCGTGCCCTGCAAAAAGGGCACGAGCTGCAGCCGCAGCTCGTCGCCCGGGCGCGGGAAGGCGAGCGTGTGCATCTCGTTCGTGTCGCGGCCGCGCAGTATGGCGTCCTTGGACTTGCGCGTGCGGCCCTTGAGCCGCACGTCCAGCATGACCTTGCTCTGCGCGACGAGCGCCTTCCACGGCAGCTGCGTCGTGCTAGACTGGTTGGCGATGAGGCGGTACATGCGACCGAACGCGTCGTGGAAGTGGCCGGTGCCAAAGTCGCCCGCCTTGGACACGCTCGAGTCGACGGGCGCGAGGTGGGCGCGGTTGCGGCAGATGCCGCCCGCGCGCAGCAGGCCCTCGTCCTGCGGCAGCAGGAAGCTGTACGGCGGGTTGCCCACGAGCGTCTTGATTCGCGGCCAGTATCGCTGGTCTCGGATGAGCAACTGGAAAAAGGTGCGCTGCTCCGCCGGTTGGAGCAGCAGCCCGAAGGCCTGCCGCGCGCGCGCGTCGCCCGGCGTCTCCTGGTTCGGCTCGGCGTTCTGGGCGATGGACGTCTCCAACTGCTCCTCGAACGCGGCTTTCAGGAACTCAAACGCCTCGGCGCGGGTCTGCACGTCCGAGACGCGCGTGGGGGCGCGCATGCGCGCAAAGAAAGGGAACGAACTCTCTTTTTTTAAACGCGACCCCAACGTGAATTATTTGCACAGATTGGCGTGCTCAGTTCCAACCCACTCTCCCCCCCACCCTACCCCCCCATCGCCGCCGCCGCCCCGCTCTACGCGAGCGTCACGGCCTCGGGCACGCCGTTGGTGCCCAGGCAGTAGCGCTCGTTGCGCTCGACGTCGTTGTGGCAGACCGCCTTGATGAAGAAGGGCGACGACTTGACCGTGAAGCCGTTGAGCTGGTGGAGCATCGGATTGAGCGTGTGGATCGCGACGCAGACCTGGTGCTTCTTGTGCTCCTCCTTCATGTTGGCGTGCGTGACGTGTTTGCCGAGCTTGAGCTTGTCGATGCGGGCGCGGCCGTCCGACATCACCTTCTCGGTCGCGCCGGAGTGGTAGGGCGCGCTCTCGGCCGAGAGAAAGATCGACTCCGGCTGGAGCTTGAACGCCGACGGCATCACCGGCTTGCCCTTGTCGGGGCCCTCGTACCACTCGAGCGAGGCGTAGACGGTGAGCGAGGTCTGGTAGGGGCCGAACTTCTTGCGCTCCGCGGTCGTGTAGCTCGGCTCCGTCACCAGCTTGAGGAGCTCCGCCTCACCGACCTTGGCCGTGGCGCCCGCGTCCTTGCGCTCCATGAGCTCGACATCAAAGCGGAGCAGGCGGTCCCCGCCGCAGAAGAAGGTGTCGAGGGTGGTGGAGCGGTGGCCGTCGTCGCGGAAGGTGTGCTTGTAGATCATGTGCGGGAAGCGGCCGCACAGGGAGCCGCGCTGCTTGCGGTTGATCCTGAGGCCCGGCACGTAGTTGCGCCCGTCGGTGTGCTTGGTCTCCTCGACGAGGCGGAGGAACCAGCGCTGCTCGATCGAGGCCTTGACGTGCTCCAGCAGCGGCTTCTCCGCCAGCTCGAAGACGAGCCCACGCTGGGGGTCGATCGTCGCGCGCCCGGCGGAGGAGGAGGGGGCGCCACCACCGCCCGCCCCGCTCTGGCGGAAGAGGTGGGGGCGACGGGCGGCGGCGGACTGGGAGATCGCGTCCATGGCCTTGCTGTCCTCCTGGCCGCGCTTGTTGCCAAAGTACTGCTTGTCGATCCAGCGCCAGAAGGGGGCGTGCTTCGACGAGCTGACCGGGCGCTTCTTGATCAGCTTGTTGCCGTCGTCGAGACGGAAGGTGACCGACTCGACGCGCCCGTTCTTGTGGACGACGGTCGGGCCCCTGTTGCGGGCCGCGCCGCCATCGCCGTTCACAGTCGCACCTTGGGCTCCCCCACCTTCCGCCGTGTTCGTTTCCAGTGCCGTCCCGCCAGCCGTCGTTTGGGCGGCGGGGTTCGGCGCACCGCCTTCGGTGGTTGGGTCGGCTTGGGCCTGGAGGCGGGCTTGGGCGGCCTGGCCGGCTTGCGTGATGGCGACGGGGGGGCCAGCGGGGGCCGGGGCGGGCGCGGCGGCAGCGGTCTCGGGCATGAGCGGCGTGAGTGCGTGCGTCTAGCGTTAGAAGGTTCTAAGTACAAGACCCGAGTTTTTCCGGGAACAGGAAAAAAAGCAAGCTCCGTTACACCCGCTTAAGGGAAAACTTGCGCAACGAACCATTTACTGCACGCGCAGCGAACGCGATGCTCTACCCCTCGATCCCGCCGCACCTGCTGGTCCCAGGCGACGCGGACGCGCACAAAGTGGACGTGGCGGGGTGTGGCAGCTTCTCCGTGCTGCTCGTGTTTGGAAATGATTGAGATGGGAAAACGCTATCCGCTCTTGTTTGTTTACCCCCCCCCCCCCCCCCCCCAGTGTAGAATTCCGGGAACCGATGAAGCCCCTCGCCGATTCTGTATGGAAAGCGCACGTCCGCGAGAGTTCGTGACGACCATGCCTTACTCGCAGCCGCGCTCGGTGCCGGCGCCGACGGACGGCACTTCGGTGATGCGCGCGTCGCCGGTGGCCAGCCCCGCCCTCGTGTACCGTGCGGCCGTCAAAGGCGTCCGCATCTGCTTGGAGATCAGGGACAGGGATCCCGTGCAGATCGACAGGCTCGAGCACCACCTGCTTGCTCCGCTGCGCAACTCGGTCGCCGGAGGGGAGGACGCGGCCGTCACCAAGTTTATCGCCGCGTACTTGCGTCTGCCAAAGGACAAGCAAAAGGACCCGTACATCTCCGCGATCGCCAAAGTCATGCAGACCACGCACACGACGATGACCGCGTACCTCGGCGTGGTCAACGCGATCGCCAAGTGCGTGCGCGACGAGCGCGCGGAGCGCGACCGCCAGTTTGCGCGCAAGACGGTGGCCGAGTGGACGCCCAGTGCGGTGGATGAGGCGAACCAAGCGGCCTTCCTGCGCTCGTTCGACTACTCGGCGCCGCACACCGCCGAGGAGGCGCTCATGGACCTCAACAACAAGGTCCGCAACCTCGAGGGCCAGCACTGCTCCGCGGAGCAGCTGTTGCGACTGTTTGACGAGACGCTTGGCCCTGTCACCGACTGAACCGAGCGTGCACGTGTTCCGTGGATTTCCCCCTCCCCTAGGTGGTCGCGTTTCCAAGTTCCCCCGATTCCTAAACGCGCACGCCCGATGCTCTACGCCGCGATCCCTGCCCGCCTGCTGGAGAATAACGAGGCGCACGCCAAGCTGGTCAAGGCCCCCTCCGTGCGGCCGTTGCTCCAGACGACTCACACTCAGGCGTGCCGGACCCCGCCCGTCACCAAGCGCGTGCTCGGCGACACCTACCGCGAGCGGCTCCTCAACCGCTTCCCCCAGTTCCGCCCGCGCCGCGACCACCTCGACGATTTCGACCTCCCGGCCGCTTCCTCCAACCCCATTGCTCGCGCTCTGGAGCGCGACTTTGCAATGCTGGGCGCAAGCACACAGCAGATGAACGAGGCGCACGTCGACATGCCGTACCCGGACTCGCCCGCGGGTTCTCCCGGGAGCCAGCGCGCGGCGACGCTCCTCTCGCACTTTGAGGCGATCCGCAACGCCGGCGCGTTTTAAGTGCAGCCTGGGTGTGAAAACTCTGTTAGAACGCACCCGTGTCACGACACAACTCTTACTACGGCACAGTGCGTGCATGTGTGTCTTTTTCTTTTTAAGGGAGTGGTGCGTTTCTACTGGCCCGAGGCCACGGACTTGAACGCTTCAATCTGCTGGCAGAGCCGGCCGCCGAGCGCGTTCTTCTTCAGCAGCTCGGTGTAGTGGCCGGCGTTGAGCCAGGAGATGGGCTTCCACGCCTCGGGGTGCACCCCGATGGTCGCGGCCGACCGCTCGACTTCGTTCAGGTCCTCAAACTTGAGCTCACCCTCGCTGGACCTGATCGTGTTGATGTCGTTGCGGAGCTGCTGCGCGGCGGACGCGGGCTCGTGACGGACCGACATGTGGCTCTCCTCTCCTTGCTCCCTTGGTTGGGGGTTGCCCAGCAGGGGTTATTTTTTCAACGCGGACGTGTCACACAGTCGCTATGATAATACCCTAAGTAAGGCCTCGGGCTCAAAGATCCACAGCATCTTCGTCGATCGGGACGGTCTCGAGTAGCGGACGAGGCCCTCCTTCTGCAGCCGCATCAGCAGGGCCTTGACGAGCGGCACGTCGCGCGCCTCTCCGGCCGTGATGGTGAGCGCACCAGTCCCTGGCGCCCAGTCGCGGACCTGGGGCAGCAGCCTAAGCACCTCGCCGTCGGGGCTGGTGCCCACGTTGTCGCCCAGGCCCAGGCTCTCGCGGTACTGCTGCAGTATAGGCAGCAGCAGCTCGAGCGACGCCTCGCACCAGGTCACGTACCCCCGCTTGGGCTTGTGGATCAGCATCTCCGTCGCCGGCTCCAGCAGCACGAGGTGGCCAGACCCATCGAGGAAGTGTTTGCGCAGATCGCGCAGCGAGTAGCTGCCGAGCAGCCGCGCGGCTTGCCGCACCTCCTCCTCCAGGTGCGAGCCCTTCCAGTTGAGCAGCTCGTGGCGCGACACGTCCCACTCGAGGCCCGTCGTGAACGGGCGCATCTGCTCACGCAGGTAGGCTTTCGCGTGGCTGGACAGGTTGATCTCGCGCTGCGCCACGCGCGAGACGAGGTCGCAGCGCGTGATGCCGGGCACGAAGAACTGGGGCTCCTCGTGCCCGTCGATCTGCATGAGGGCGCTGCACATGAGCACGATGCGCTCGCCCGTCGGGTCGAGCCCCACGCGCCGGTGCTCGTGCAGCTTGCGCGGCACGAGCGACCAGTGGGCCACGCGCGAAGCGTCGACCCACTGCATGCGCGGCAGCTGCTGCTTGGGCGCGTGCGCGGAGTCGAAGCGCAGCGTCTTCAGGAAGCCCGTCGGCGGCGGCCGCCAGTTCTGCGCCGTCGCGATCGCGCGCTCGAGCAGCATGCAGAGCGACTCCGCCTGCACCGACGCACGCCACTCCGCGAGCGCGCGCGGATCGGAGCCCGTCCCCAGCGCGTCGCGAAGCGCCGCAAAGCCCATGTCGGCCGCCACGGAGGGCACCAGGCTCAACAGCTCCGGCGGCGGCTTGTCGAGCATGCCGAGCAGCGCCCTCGGGTCCTCGGGCAGCGCGCCCTCGCGCGCGAGTCGTACGAGGGCGCGCAAGCCCTCGATGTCGGCCACGATCGCGTTCTGCGCGAAGAACTCGCACCGCAAAAACTGCAGCTTGGCGATGTGCTCGCACCCCCGCGAACACAGCCGCTGTGAGGGGTCGCTGCGCGCGTCCTCAAAGAGCGCGACGCGGTTGGCGATGAGCAGCGCAAAGTTCTCGACGCAGGCCATGAAGGAGACGTCGCCCGTCTGCGCGTGGCCGAGCGGGATCTCGAAGTGGTCGCGCATGTGCGCGTCGAGCTTCTTGAGCCAGTCCACGACGGACTGCTGGATCTCCCCGTGCAGCCGCAGCCCGAGCCCGCCGTACTCCACCGCCTTGTCGAGGCCGCACTTGACCTTTTTGGTGTACGAGCCGCCGCCGTAGCAGAGCTCCCGGGTGTAGTAGACGTTGCCCTCGCCGCCGCGTTTCTGGTGCAGGTAGACGCCCCACGCGTACATGGCCAGCGTCTCCGCGAGCGCGAGCGAGTCCTTCACGAGCTTCTGCTCGTGCTCCAGGAAGACGATGACTCGCTGCTTCTCCGCGTTCATCGCGTAGAGCGGGTTGGAGCTGCGGAACATGGTGTCGATGAGCGGCGCGCCGTACTGCACGACCGGGTTGCTCCGGCAGGAGTCGCACAGCACGCGCCGCTTGCGCGTGGCATTGCCGCAGCTGCGGCAGCGCGGGCGGCGCGGGTCGTGGACGGGCGCGTCGTCGCCCGTCCACGAGCGGAACCGGTTGTAGCACACGAAGAGGCCGGGCCGCGTCTCGAGGATGCGCGCCATGTATTGCGCCATCGTGGCGCACATGTGCCGATCGCGCTCGGAGGACGCGTCCATCGTGCGCGAGTCGTGGGTTGCCCTGCCCCGTTCCGAATCGCAACTGATAGCGGATTTGAACACTTCTAAGTTTTGGTGGCATTGTGTTTGAACGCTACTGGACACTTAGGTGCGCTGGGTGAAGTAGGCAGCGATCTGGTGATTGTGCTTTTCTCCGCCGCGCTTGCGCTTTGGCTTGCGCGGCACGCGTTTGGCGTCGTAGTCGCTTTCCGCCACGCGCTCAAGGAAGGTGGCGTACACGGCGGGTGTGCCCACCCCGCGCCGCCGCATGAACACGACGTCCCTGTGCCATCCTCGCACCTTGAAGCCGCCGCCCGGAACAACAGATACCCACAGCAGATGCCCGCCAAATCGCACTATACGGTTGATCTGTTCCTTGAGGCCTGCTGCGTAACCGGTGCTTGTGGGTATGTGCATGCGAGGGGTGTAAAGCATCTTATACCGTTGGTAGATCTTTCCGCCCTCCGTGATGTCGGGCGGAACGCACATGGCGACGTCGACGCTCTGCGGTTCCAAATCCAGGAGCCACTGCAGGTCGTCTTTGTTGGGACAAGAGCGCGAACCCCGCTGCACATTGTTGTAACGCGTGAAGCGCAGGTTGTGCCGCCCAGGGTCACAGACCGACACAGAGACCTGTGCCCACTTGAGCAGCTTCTGCATGCGCGTGCACACTTTGGGCGATTCCAGAAGCGGGTGGTCCGTGTCGTAGAGCTTTATGGGCTCATGCTTGCCCAAGGCGTCAACCAGTTCTTCGGGTAGGTTCGCCGAGCCGGCGGTCGCCGCGACAGTCACGACCATGGGGTTCTTCTCGCCACCACCGGTGCACACGAGCACCAGTTCGGTCCGCAGGCCTGCGGGCGCCGCGCCGTCAAACCCGCAGACCACCACGCGACCCGCAGGGGCCAGCACGCGCTCTATCTGCGCAAACAGGTCGTGCATGTACGCCACGTCAATGTTTGCGCCATGGTTGCCGTACTTCTTCTCAACCTGGTTCGGGGAAAAGGGCGGGTCGGCAAAGATCAGAGCACACGAATCGTCTTCAAGCGTCCGCAGCAGCGCGAGCGCGTCCATGTGGTGGGTCGCCTCCTTTTGTGGATCGATGTCGTTGGTGATGCTGAAGGAAAAGGGCAACGCGTCCTTGGTGCTGTCACCGCAGAAGAGGTCAAGGGTGCACGCCGGAGTCGCCGTGCGCGCGCAATCGTGCAATTGCTTGAGCAGCCGCTTCACGCACGGGTATCTCACCGCGGACTTGTTAGGAATGCCACCATCGAAGAGGAGCGCACGCGGCGACATGTGTCGAGCCATGCGTTGCGGGCGAGGACTGGACACAAGTCACAAATCGTGATAAAATAAATAACTAACCTTACATGCGCCTACAGCCTGTTCACATTCCCACCGATTGCGATCCTCACGCGCCCTCCTGGCGCGCTCGCGGTCCGTTTAATGGGTGCGAATGAGCACTGCGACGAGGTTGCGCTCGCTTTGCTCAGCGCCGAGCTGCCGGACGAGAGCGAGGTCGTGCTCTCCGAGTGGGCCACCTCCACGACACGCAAGGGCTCGGGCTCCCGGTGCCGTTTTTGCTTCTTGGGTGCCGTGTTTGGCAACTCGCAGACGTCGGGCAGCAGCAGGAGCGTCATGGCCACGTGCAACTTTGTACCAAATTTGGGTGGGTAAGCTTAGCGGAACCAAAAAATGCACTCACCTGCTAGGTCACATGTCGCAAACTTCACTAACCGTCCACCAGCACCGCGCTCGGCGCCCGAGCTGCACGCTCGGGCGTCCGCGAATATTGCATGCCACCATGTCGTGCCCGCGCGCGCGCGCGGGGCTAGAAGATGTCGCCCTCGTCCTTGACCTCCGGCAGCGCACTCAGCTGCCGCGTCAGCTCGTCGGTGAGCTCCTTGACCGTGTGCCGGGCGACGTTGTTCTGCCGATAGATATCCTTGTGCCAGGGCGGCGGCGGGTCGTCGCGCTTGAGCTTGCGCGTCGCAGCGACGGTGAGGCATATCGCCACCACATCGGCGGGCATCTCGAACTTCTGCGCGTAGCTGGTCAGGAAGGCTACGACCGGCTTGAATAGCAGCGCCTCGAGCGCCGCGTTGCGCACCTTGGCCGCGAGCGGCGGCGCGATCTTCGAGGCCGAGATGACGCAGTCGCGCAGCTTGCACGTCATGAAGTCGGCGGGGTCGGCCGACTTGCACTTGCCCGAGCCATAGTCCGAGGTGCCCGCCATCGAGGGCGGCATACGGAGCATCGGCGGCGGCGGAGGCTCGGGCGGCGGGCACGGGCGGCAGCACTCCTCCTGCGTCCAGCCCGAGACGATGCCGACGGCGCTCAGCACCTGCAGCCGCTGGTTGGCGCTCGCGTGCCGCAGCTGCAGCGTCTTGGTCTGCGAGAGGAAGCTTCCGAGCTGCTGCTGCGTCACCTCCGGTGCCTTCTCGGCGAGCAGCGTGCTCTCCGGGTCGTGCAGCTTCTGCAGCACGTGCTCCACGATGCAGGCGCCGACGACGTTGCTCGAGCGCGGTGCGATGGAGAGCAGGCAGCCGCGGCCGCCGCACTTCTGGTCGTGCGCCAGGCTCGCGTCGTGGATGCGCATCGCCTCGAACCGCACGTGCTTCTTGATGCGGTCGTCCAGGCCCGGCAGCTGGTCGAACACCGCCTCCGCCGCGCGCAGGATGGCGCGCTGCTTGATGGCGTCGCGCTGGTTCTTCTCGAGCCGGTCGCGCATGTCGCGCGCCGTGGTCTGGTTGATGTGGTTCTGCGCGCGCGACAGGTCCCTCTTCTTGAGCACCTGGTGCGACAGGCACCGCGTGCCTCCCGCCGAGTCCAGGAGCCGCCGCCGGCGCGCGTCGGCGCTCTCGGGGCCGTTGGACAGCGCCTCGACCTCGGCCGTCCGCGCGTCGGCCATCGGAGCGTCCGCCACCTGGGTCTTGTCCTCGCTCTTGGGGCAGTTCTTGCTGCGCACCTGCGACACACGGGTGACGTCTGCGACGGCGCCACAGGGGCAGGCCATGAAGGAGTCGGCGCTGCGCGTCAGCGTGGAGATGTCGCTGTTCCCGCACAGCGTGCACGTCCAATTGGTTGGCTCGGCGGCGGCGGGGGGCTGCGGCGCTGCGTCGGGCAGGAAGCGCTCAAGGGGGGTGCTGACGGACTTGGACATCGCCAGCGGCGAGAGGGGGCGGGCGCGCGGCGAGTTCGGCAGGCTGTCGCCGAACCTAGCCAGGTTATGCGGTTTGTATTTGGGGTGGCGGTAGGGAGCCAACAGGCCAAAGTTGTTGGAGGCGGACAGGTCCGTGGTGTTACGGGAAAGGATGTTGTCTAGCAGCGAACCACAGGAGACCGTCTTCTGGATCGACGGCGGCGGCGAGCCGGCCAGGGCGCGGCGGCGCTCCATGAATGCCACGCAGCTTAGGCGCCTCCGAACCCCCCCCCCCGCGCGAACCGCCGCCAGCGCCGTGTGTGTGCGCACGTGCGGCACCAAAAGTGATCGCACAAGACGCAAGTTTTGCAAGTTTTGCATGTTTTGGTGCCGCCTGGTCGTCCGCGTGCGGACCGGCGGCGCGCCCGCTCAGTGCTCGTGGCATGGGTGCGCAGCAAGGAAGCGCCATCGCTAATTCGGAGCGCGGGGCGCGGCACGGCGTCGTTTGCGATGGGTTATTGTTGCATGCGCACCAGCGCCCGGCGGATGCAACCGCCCAGGCCGCCGGCGTTGCCAGACGCGGAGGACACCATCGTCGACTTCTCGAACGCGTCGCTCTACGTCGCGGGCATCCAGACCGTATTCACCATCTGCACGTGCGCGTGCGTGAGCGTGCTCAGCTGCTGGCTCGCGCCTTCGGGCGGCGGCGTCTCGGCCGTGCGCACGCTCGCGCTCTGCTCGGCCTCCGGCGCCGCGCTCATGTACCAGCCACTGCGCTTCGGCCGCGCGCACGGCGTGACCGTCGTCTTCTCCTCGCTGCAGCTCTCCGTGCCGCTCTACCTGGGCACGCTCGTGGTTGCGCAGCTCATCCACACGTGCACCTCCGACTCGTCGAACGCGCCCTCGTGGCGGCACGTCGTCTTCCACGCGGGCGTGGTCGCGATGATCTGCGCCGGCTTCATGCGCGCGCGCGCGCCGCTCGCCGAGACGGACCGGCCGTTCATCCTCACCGTGTGCGCCTTGCTCGTGATCGCCATCCTCCCCCCGCCCGCCGTCGCCCTCGTCGGTCCTCTCTGCGAGTCGGTCACGCTGTGGGAGGCGGCCGACCGCATCGTGCGCGCCTTCGTCTTCGGCACGCTCTACTGCGTCAACGTGTACGCGCTCACGAGCACCAAGACGCTGCGCACCAGCGACACGCCCACCATCTTCTTCCGAAGCGCGTCGGCCTCGATCTGGGTGGCGGGGGCCATCCTCTGGTGGCTGCCGCTCGCGTCGGCGCAGGCGGCCATCGTCATCCACGCGCGCGTCGCGCACGACCCGAACGCGGCCGACGAGAACACCAAGCCGGGGTACAAGAAGCTCGACAGCGCCGCGTCCACCGACGACGAGGACGCCGAGCTCGGCCAGCTCACCCCAAAGCTGGCCGACCCGGTCGCCGAGCAGGAGCGATTACTCAAGCAGCGACCGGTCTACGCGGAGGCGGCGGAGCCGCAGACCGTGCTCGGCAAGATCGTCAACGTGGCGTCGTCGTCGTCGACGGCCGCCCCCACCACGCCGCGGCCGCCGCGCCTGGCCTCGCCCGCGTCGATGGAGCCCGACCTGCCCATACCCATGGGGCCGCTGGCGTTCCAGCCCGTGACGTACAGCGCGCCCGCGGCCGAGCCGTCCTTCGACGCCTTCTCGGCGTCGGTCGCGAAGACCATGGCCATCCTGGAGGACTAGTGGCCACTGGTTCCCCCTCATCGTCCCAAACGGTGCGTGTGCATGCAATTAGGGGTCCCGTTTAAGACGCGCTTGGTTTTTTTTTTGGAGATTGTGACGGTTGCCGAAATCGCAACGTGGGCCGAGGGTGAAGGGCGCGATGGACGCGGCGGAGCTGGGCCGTATCCATCCCAAACCCGACGAGTTTCCGCACGCCGAGCTGGGCACGACGCCGAGGACCGATCCCATCGTCGAGAACGTCGAACGCGCCAAGACCGTGCCGGGCCTTGCCGGGCTTTGGGGCGAGCACGTCCTCAAGATGTGGCGCGCCGTGCAGATCCTCTTTGCGACCAAGATTCGTGAGGGCGAGTACGACGTGCGCAAGGTCGTGGCGGCCATGGCCATGCGCGGCAAGATGGCGCGGCTCGGACAGCCGATGACGCTGTTCACGCCAGAGGGCCGCTCATCGTTGGCCGAGATGCAGCAGGTCGCGATGGATCTGGCCGACTTTGACAACCTGTACGGCGTGCTCTCCCCCCCAAAGCAGATCACCTTGCGGCTCATGCTCCAGGCGTTCGAGGACAAGGACAACCTGTACCCACCCTTTTCGGAGACCGACGCCGACCGGGAGGTGTACCGGCTGGCCGTGCTGATGATGACCGTGCACACGGAGGTGGCCGTCAACGTGTCCACCGACCAATACACGAACAGCATCATCGACAATCTGGGGCCTCGTCGCCCCGAGCAAGTGCTCCTGGGCATTCGGGCGCAAGACGACCCCGAGGGCAAGGGGGGCGTGTTCATGTGGACCACCACCTCGGCGCTCGTGTCCGCAGCGGAGGAGGCGTGGCTGGATCACTACAACGGCGTCGACAGGAACAAGTGGCGCCTCGTCAAGCCGCCCAACACCGTGCTCTTCCAGCGCGACAAGACGCTGGGCGACTACGGCGTGCAGGGCAACGACGAGCTCGTGGTCTACACGACCAAGGACATTGCGACGCTGCTTTGCAAGCAGTGACACGGGCGTGGACAGAGTGTTGCGTTGTGTATTAAGAAGAACACGCTTACCGGCACCAAGTGACGCGCTGCCAGCGCTCCTTGGCCACCCGCTGTTTATCGCCCCAGCAGGCGGGGCCGGCCGGAAAGGTGCACATGCAGTGCTGCAGCGACGGCGGAGGCCTTGGTGGATCTACCGGGTTACCCTCCTCGTCGCGCTCGAGCATGCCCGGCGCCGGGTCGCAGCGCATTGCGCCGCACGTGCCGCAGATCTGCCAGCGCCCCTTGGCCCACGTGCCGCTGCGCTCGCAGGGCGCCTCGCACCACGAGAACTGTGGCCAGACGGTGTAGTAGCAGAGCTCGCAGCGCGTTTCGCGGTTCGCAACTGGGTCGGGCATGGGCGGTCGCGGCGTTTGTGCGTAGGCACAATCCGCAAGTTTCGTGGCGTGTCTGAGTATTAGGGTTGCGCTATAGTGTGGAGTCGGGCAGCAGGCGTTCCGCATGCAAACGATGCAATCGCAGTGCAACAGCAAGACCAAGGCGAAAGCCATGGCGCAGCTCAAGGCGGAGGAGAAGAAGATTGCGGAAAAGATTGACCAATTGGTTGCGACGGGTGGCCTAAAGGATGACGAGATGGAGAAGCGGGGGTGCGGGGGGCGGGGGTGCTTCGGATTCCTGCTGCGGAGGGGGAGAGCGCGGATCGCGCAGGACACGGGGCTCGAGACGGCCGTGTTCGGGCAGGGCGCGGCGCAGGGCACGAGCGCGGCGGCCGCGCGGCTGGAGCAGGCGGCCTCGCAGGTGGCGACGCACGCCGACCAGCTGGCCGAGCGCGCGGCGCAGGCGCGGCACAAGGCGCAGCTGCTCGTGGGAATGGGCAGGAAGCAGGAGGCGATGATGGCGCTCAAGAGGTGCAAGACGCTCGAGAAGCAGGCCGAGACGGCGCTCGCGACGCACGCCGCCATCGAGCAGCAGCAGGACATGCTGCAGTCGTCCGCGCTGCAGCGCGACGTCGCCTCGGCGCTGTCGTCCGCCGTCAAGTCGACCAAGGTGAAGACCAAGGGCTTGCTGGAGAAGACGGAGGACGCCGTGGACTCGAGCGCGGAGCTCAAGGACGCCTTCGAGGACATAAGCGAGGTGCTGGGCGGGCTGAACAGGAACGACTTTGACGAGGACGAGCTGATGGCCGAGATCGAGTCCATGAGCCAGATGGAGCCTGCGCCGTTGGCGCCCGAGGCGGAAGCGGCGGCGACCAAGGCGGCGGCCAAGGCGCAGGTCGAGCCGCAGGCGATCGTCGTGGGCATCGACCCGGCGCTCTACCCCAAGGCGCCTTCGCAACGACGAGAGCAGAAGCAAAAGCTGCTGGAGCACGACGCGGCGGCCGAGCAGCCGGAGGCGGGGTCATGAGTGCTAATCGTGTTCACTAAAATATAACCATGCAAACGCAGTTTTTATGTACCCGTGTACCGGTCGCTAACGTGGAGCTGTGGATCACAATTTTGCAAATGTAATTGCGGTTTGACCAGCACGTGCGCACCCGATGCCCGAGGAGGTGTGCGCCGATGTGGCGCGCACGTTGCTCAAGCACCTCATGGTCGCATCCGGCTTTGACAAGGACCCCGTGCCCGTGGTGCGCGCGTTCAAGGCGTTTCGGGCCGTCAACAAGACGTTTCGCGACGCGTTTGAGGAGGACCGGCTAGGGTGCACCATCCTTTGCCGCTACGTGACGTGGCTGCACAATGGCACCGTCAGGCGCAGGCAGGGCGTCGAACGCTTCCTGAAGATGCGCAGCCGCGCAGAGCCGGACCGGCGCCGTTCGACCACTGCACGCAGAGCGACCGAGTGGATTTTTGAGTTGCTGCGCTCGCTTGAGAACGATTTGCGCAACTACAAGCGGTTCATCCACACCCTCCAATTTGTGATGGACGGCAACGTCCTGCGGGATCTGGCTGTCTACCACTATGCCATGCTCCCGTTGAACCACCCCGAGTCCGTCTCCAGGGATCATGGCGGCCTGCCCAGGGGCAGCTACAAGCTCTCCGCGTCGCTTGACCCGCTCAAGCACGCGCCCTATGGCACCATTGCGTGGGCCGAGGACCTCGTGTTTGCTGGCTTGCCAATAACAACGGAGGATCGTCTCAAGCTGGCGCGGAAGGCGGTCAACGCGCTCTTCCAAATCGAGCGTGAGGAGGAGTCGCCCGCCGCGAGGCGGCACGACCGGTGGACGCCGGAGAATTTGAAGCTGGAGTGGACGAGGGCGCTTGAGGAGCAACTGGGTGGAATGGAGCTAAACTTAATTTAGCCGTCGCGCTGAACGCGCAATAAATACGACACCCACCTCTGAACGCCCACCGGTCCTAACACAAACACGCGCCCTCCATCATCTCCACATTCTTCTTCACGGCCAGCGCCACGTCCCAATTGCTGGGCAGCACGCCGCCACGCTCTTTTTGGATGACGCTCTGCACGGCGCGGTGGCCGCGGCTGCCCGTGCGCCCCGCCGTGAGCAGCGCGTCGAACTCGCGCATCTTGTACTCGGACAGTTGGACCCCGCTCTTGGGCAGACGCGATGCCACCGGCTTCACCAGCACGGGCACCACGGCGGGGCCGCGCTTGGGCGGCGCAATGGGTTGGAACATCCAAACACGTTTGAGAGTTGTGGGCGCAACTTTGCACCGACTCATCCACGCGCGCGGTGCCGTCTTGGGTGGCATTGCCCGCCGGCGCGTCCAAAACTAGGCACGCTAAGTTTGCAATTGCACCGACCCATAGCGGCGGGACCGAACTCGACGCATGAAGCGCCGTTCTCACAGCCGGAGCGCGACGCCCGACGCGAGCCAGCAGGTGGCATTCGCCAGCACCGACCCTCCAAAGGGGCGCGGCACAGGGCGGCCCGGCCGCCCCGTCGCGGTGCCCGTGCGGTGGACGATCGAAGAGTGCCGCCGCCTCGAAAACGCGGCCGAGACGATCGCGCGTCTCCACGGGCTGCTCCGCCGCACCTCCTCCAAGTGGACCGCGGTAGCGCGGCTCGTGGGCACGCGCAGCGGCGCGCAGTGCCGCCGCCGGTGGTTGGCCCGGCACGCGCCGGGGCTGGACCACGACCTGCTGGCCTTCCAACCGAGCAGCTGGCCCAAGGTTTCCAGCGCCAAGAAGGACCTTCACGAGCAGCTGCAGGGGTGCGCGGACGCCGACGTGGTCGACGGGGAGGAGGACGACGACGACGTCACCGCCGTCGTCTTCAGCACACTGGACGCCGAGACCGAGCTCCATTCGGAGGACGACAGCAGCGACCTCGCCGAGTTCCCGATGGAGGACTTTCCGTCGACAAACGCGACGGGAGAGCAAGCGGACGTGTACAGAAACACTATTTATGCGCACTACGGCCTACTGGCCCTCGAGGAGTACGACGAGGGGTGCGATCCGGTCGCCCCAACCAAGGTGCACCACATGTTCGTGGGGCCGCGCCTGATGATGGACAAGCGCTTCGCGGCGCCCTTTGTCTTTGGCCCGCCCCCGCCCCCTCCCTCGGGCAAGCACGCGTCGACCAAGTTGGCGCGGCGGAACGAGGAGGCCAAGCTGAGCACCGAGCAGGCGAGCATCACAGGCTACATGCTCCAGACCTACCGCCGCGTGCCGCCGATAGATTGGGGAGTGAAGCCGAGCGCGTGAGCACGCTCGCCGGGCTGGGCGCTTCCGCGTGCACGACGCGCCGCTGCATCTGCTCGAGTCGCACCGCGCAGCGGGAGTAGAGCGCCGCGTTGCGGGCCCCCAAGCAGGCGAGGTCGGCGCGGAGCTTGCAGTGGAGCGGCGAGGGGGGCGAAAGGGGCGGCGGCGGTGGTGAGTGGCCTCGCGCCGCGCTGAACGGCACGGATGTGAACACGTGCCTGGGCATGGGTTGGTGGCATGGTTGGCGCAGAAGCCCCAAGTTTGGTGCAAAGTTTTGAAAACGCTAAGTTTTGTCAGTTTGGTGTGACGCGTTGGGACCGACACATGTCCACCCCCGGGAACGACCGGGACCTCCAGTGCTCCGTACTCCTTGCCACCACCAAGGGCCGGCCGTGGGCGAAGAAGCCGCCCCAGGTGCGGGCCGAGGCCGCGCAGGCGCTGGTGGACTGCTCGTCGACGGCCGACTACCGGCCGTACGGCGACGACCTGCACGACGCGGACGCTTACGCCGCCTTCGACGCGAGCGACGAGCAGCAGACCGCCGCGCTGGCCGGCGAGGGCAACCCGCTCAACTTAGCCAACACCTTTGAGGACGAGCGCGGCCTGGGCGAGGTGCCCGACGACAAGCGCATCGGGCTGGTGAAAGCGCCGTGCGTCGTGGCGCGCAACGACGGGCCGAACAAGTACCGGTGTCACTGCTGCGGCGAGCAGGGCGGCTACGACGTGCAGCTGCCGCTTAACGTGTTCACGACGGCGTTCCGCGTCTCGGGCGGCGTCGCGGCGGTCAAGGCGCTCGTGGAAATGTCCGACCGGCTCGTGGAGGGCGACTTTGAGGCCGTCTACGCGAAGACGACGTGCTGCAAGAAGATCTCGTGCCTGATCGGCCAGGACCTCATCTCGGCGGACGACTGGTGCGCGTGGGTCAAGGTGGTGAAGCGGCCGCAGCTGGTGCGCGGCACCGACCGAAAGGACCAGAGCCGCACATTTTGCGAGAACCTGGTCCTGCTGCGCACGATGGCGATGCAGGACCCGCCGGTGCTGAGCGTCGCGCAGCTGCGCGCGCTCTTCGAGTTCCTGGTGCTCAACTCGCAGTTCATCCAGGAGCGCGAGAAGCGCTTCATCGCGACCGCGATGGCCGTCGTCGAGAACCCGCAGTGCTTCCCGTACAAGTTTGCCGACCCGCAGAGCATCGTCGAGCGGATGGCGCAGCTGCCGCGCAACTACTCCTCGACCGTCATCTTCCCGCACGTGATCGACACGACGCTCGGGCCCAAGAAGTGGGTGTCCAAGGGGAACCGGCTGCTCGAGACGGCCTTCTTCAAGTCCACCGACGCGCTCTTCGCCATCCTGTGCGACGACATGGCCGCCTCGAACCAGTACCAGGAGGTGGAGGGCCGCATCGCGCACCGCATCCCGGAGGGGGCGCCCTACGCGCACCTGTTCACCGCCGACGGGTTCAGGGACGCGATCACCCTGTCGGTCGAGGCCTCGCCCAAGTACACGCTGTACTTTGCGACCACCGGCCGCGACCTGCTGCAGACGGCGTCCTTCGCCAGCACGCGCGCGCGCCGCGACATGCAGCGCATGCTCGCCGCGCTGGCGTCGACGCAGCGCCGCTCGACGACGGTGGGCAAGGGTGCCAAGGCGGCGCCCACGTGCGGAAGCCGCCAGTCCGATTCGGGCGTGCACACGGTCGAGCGGTACACGAGCATCTTCCGCGCGATGGGCCTCAGCGAGGCGGAGGCGGCCAAGCGCGTCGCCATCTTCATCGACGAGCACCCGTCGGGCAACCAGGTGGGCTTCGAGAAGCTGCGCAAGGGCAGCCCCTTCTCCAAGGCGTGCGCGACGATCCGCCCGCCCGAGGTCGTGCGGCCGCTGGTGACCGAGCAGCGGAACAGCACGCGCGCGAGCCTCGGCGCGTCGGCGGCGGAGCCGTCGGGGATCCAGAAGCTGGCGAGGCGCTTTGGCGGCATGCTCAGCGCCAGCTCCAAGAAGAAGCGGCAGGAGCGCGAGGAGCAGGCGGAGAGGCAGAGCAAGCGCGTGGCCCTCCAGAGGGAGGAGGAGGAGACGCGCCGCCAGGAGCGCATCCAACTCGCAAAGAAGAAGAAGGCGCTTTAGCCCAGGTCGAAGAATCGGGCCCTCTCGCGCTCGATCCAGAGGTTGTCCAGGTATTGGGTGCACAGCAGTAGGACCGCGTACACCACACAAAGGATCAGAATGAAGCGCCAAAACTGCCTGGCCTCGGCCTCCTCGTTCGACGAGAGCGCGGTAGCGCTCATAGGCGCCGGTGCCTAAGAGTCCGCGTGTTTTCGGGAACGAAACGAATATTGTCGCCCCCCACACACACACGCGCGCACGGAATGACCACGATCCACGACCACGCCCAGCGCGAGAGCCAGCCCGTGCCGTACTGGTCGGGCAAGGAGAACGTGTGGGATGCGATTAAGGACGGCCTCGTCCGCGAGTCGTCCGACTTCGACTCGTGCGGCGTGCTCGCACTCAAGGCCAAGACGCTACCGTTTCAGCGGCAGACCCTCGAGCGTCCCGAGCCGCTCGAGGCCAAGCCGCTGCCGTACAAGCAGCAGGCCCTTGCGCGGCGCGTGCCGCTCGGCCAGCTCAACAAGGCCACCCAAGTGCCGCCGCCGCTGCCGCCTCCGCCGCCGCCACCCGCCCCCGATGCGGCGGCGGAGGCGGCCCTCGACGCGCTTCGCGCGGAGATCGCGGATCTCGAGCAGGTGAACGCCCATCTCGAGTACAAGGTCGCGACGATGGGCAAGCAGATCACCATCCAGAGCCGCCTCATCTGCAGCTTCATCGACTTTGTCGGCGTTCGCCCGTGGCTCGCGGGCAAGTGAGGGGTTGGACCCCTTATCGTCTCGTGTGTGTGGGAGGTTTCCGGCGGACCCTTTGTTTGTGTAAAGTAAAACTTGAGTCTTCTGAGTTAGGGTAGGCCACCACCCGCGCCGGGATGTCGATCCGGCCGGGATGGTCGGACGCGCCCAAGACCCCAAGCGTCGTCGGGTCCCTCTTTGGCGAGGCGATCGCCACGCCCGTCGGTGGGTTTTTTGGCCCGTACGCGGTGTCGCCGCCGCGCACCCCGCCGACCACGTTCACGCGGCACGCGGCACTCCCGCCCGAGTTCCACCTCGACCGCGACCCGCCCGTCGCGCCCACGGGCACGCAGACCGACTCGATCCTGCCGTCGTGGCTGCACAACTTCGACGGCGTTGCACTCGCCACCTTTGCGCAGACGATACCGGGCGTGGCCACGCTGCGCGCCTCGCCCTGCCTGCAGTGCGCAAATGTCGTGAGCCCGACGATGATCTTCGCCGACGGTGTGCACTGGCAGCGCATGTCCACGGAGATCGAGGGCGGCCTCGGCCACCTGTTCTCGCTGACCAGCAACGACGAGGTGGTGTGCCGGATCGAGGTGGACGTGGCGCAGGACGACGCCATCCGCAAGATCGCCGTGGTGCAACCCAACTACTCGGCGCTCACGGTGGCGGCCAACATGGCGCCCTCCTCGAGCCTGCTGGTGTTTGACGACGTGCGCGCGCACATCGACAGCCTGAAGTGGCTGAGGACGGAGCTGGAGGCGAGCGACGAGACGGGGTACGTGCCGACCTCCGAGCTGGTGTGCACCGGCGCGCTCGAAGCGCTCGTGCTCTCGGCGGAGCACAGCGCCGAGGGATGCGTTGCCCGCCGGCACTGGAAGCAGACCAAGGCGCTGCTGAGAGAGCTCTCCAGCGCGACGGCGGACTGCTGCGACGCGTACATTTCGAGCGAGCTGCGCCGCGCGGGGCACCGCGTCGCGGAGGCGCGCGCGTGGCGCGCGGTTGTTTAGATGTTAGTTTCGGGGTTGATGGAGCCCGTTTGAAGTGTAGTGGTTTGATGACTACCGTTTGCATCAGCGCAAAAAGTCAGGAGCGGGGTCCGGGTTACAGCCCCCCAACACCTCCGCCGGGTGTTGATCCCGGGTTCGGAGATTAAGAGTCTCGGAGTCTACCGTTGACGTACGGGGGCTTCTTGTTGCACTAGAGGATGCGCGTGCGCTTTTATACCCCGTTTCGCGCCGCTGGGGGCAAGCTGTGGCGCCATCGCGCCGTAATCGTACCTCGGCAGGACGTCGGCGCCCAATTAGAGCGCCGTAATGAAAAGCTTGCGTTTTGTTCCCGGAATTTGGCCGACGAGACGCCGCACTAGCAAGGCCGGAGCGCGGCCCTTCCCCCCTCACGATGGTGCTGTTCGAGAGTGGCGTGGCCGTCCCCGCCGCCACGGTGTGGGACCGGGCGACGGCGCGCTACCGCGACCGCTCGCCCGTCGAAGCCGAGCTGCAGCGCTGGCTGCGGACCGGATGGGCGCAGCTGCGGGTCGTGCCCGCCGCTTCCGCCGACTCGCCAAGCGTGGTGGAGCTCACCTTCCACCTGGGCTTCCTCAACGTGGGCATGGACGGGGTCAACCCCAACCAACTGCGCGAGCCGGGCTGGAACTGGGCCCCCATGCGGCTGGCCATCGTGCAGCCGCCCTACTCGTTCACGCTCAACTACGAGACCAAGGTCTGGTCCGCCGCGCGGCTGCCGGGCTACGACCAAGTGTGGGAGCCGCTGGTTCGCGCGTCCGAGGTCTGGCACAACGCCCGCGCAGGGGTCGCCGCCGAGGCGGTGCGCCGGCGCGAGGAGGCGGCGCAGCGGCAGCGGGAGGAGACGGACCGCCGCCAGCGGGAGGACCGCGAGCGCCTGGTGAACGAGCGCCGCGAGCAGCAGCAGCAGCAGGACCGCGACCGGGGCGCGCGGCTGCGCAACGCGCCCAACGACGCGACCGCGGCCGACCGCGCGTGGTACCGCGCCACGTTTGGCGTGGACCTGGACAAGTCGGCGGCGGCGGCGGCGGCGGCGATGGAGCTCGAGGCGCACGAGCGCCTGCTCAACGAGAAGCTGAGCCGCCCGCTCGAGCACTCGCGTGCCCGGAGCGTCGAGCTCAAGTACCCCGCGATGGCCAAGGTGCGCGACCACATCACGGGCACGCTCGACGTGATGTTTGAGCGCATCGTCGCGAGCTACCGCCACGAGGGGCAGGACCCCGTGGCCGACGCGACGCACCTGCAGTTCAAGATCAAGACGAAGCTCGAGATCATCGAGAACGTCTGGGTCACGCTGCGCGCATCCACGACGCCCAGCGCCGCCAAGAAGGCGATGGGCGCCGGGCGCGCCTCGGAGGAGCGGGCGGCCATCAACTGGACTCTGCTGTTCGCGCGGCGCTCCGAGGCGCGCCGCGTGGTCAACGCGGCGCTGGAGCAGGAGGCGCAGTACGCCGAGCACCAGGGCGGCGGGCAGGTGCAGGTGCGCAGCGACAACACGCTCAACGTCGCGCTCAACGCGCTGTGGGAGTCGCTCGGCGCGGTGCGCCAAGACGCTGTGCGCCAAGCGGGGGTGCGGCAGCCGCCCCCCGCGGCGCAGCTCGCCGTGGTCCCGGTTTACCAGAATGCGATCGATGGCGAGGACGACGGCTCGGACGAGGAGGACGAGGACGAGGAGGAGGACGACACAAGCGAGGAGGAGGAGGACGAGAGCGACGTGGAGCACGTGCTCGACGAGTCGGACTCGGACTCGGACGAGGAGAGCGAGTACAGCGAGCACAGCGAGGGCTCGGAGAGCAAGGCGAGCGAGTCGAGCGACGACGAGGCTCGGTAGACGGAGCGTGCATGTGACTTGGGAACCGTTTTGTGTGTATCGTGGTTGTGTCATTTTTTTTATCCCCCCTAATTCCATGAGACGCCGTAAGCCGAGCTTGCATTTTGTGCCCCCAATCACAACCCGCTTCTGGCGGCGTGCACGCAGCGATGTCTTCCGTTGCCGACCGTCACGGGGCTATTCAGAACATGATCACGCAGTGCAGCACGGACGTCGTGGGCGCGTGTCCCGAAGGCGTCCCATCCGCCCTCGCCGACCTGATGATGGAGAAGTACGAACGCATCGTCGCCGAGGGCGCTACTCCCGACGAGGCGTTCTCGCAACTGATGGAGTCCGAGAATGTGGGCCCGAACCTGCCCCCCTGGGTGCCGAAGGCCGTGCTCGACAACGACGCTCCGCGCGAGTACATCCACATTCCGCCTACCGGCCCGCCCAAGGCATACCCGTGGCCTGCGTTTGCGGTCCCGTGGGACGAGAAGGTCAAGAAGCGGCCCACGTGCCTGCACGACAACGTCCTGCACGACGCCGATGGCGTGTACGGGAAGCTGGGCGTCGTCCTGGTCACCGACGCGGAGCACGTCGTCGGCGCCAAGCACAACCGGTTCCTCAACGGCTTTGGCGACATGTACCTCGTCGTGTTCTACTCGCCCCATACGCAGACCGACTTCCACCGCCACAACCCGGGTTGGAAGTACCGGAAGGCCGGCTTCCCCGTTCCCGAGGACATGTGGCCCAAGGTGATGGAGGCGCTCGGTCTTCAGAAGCACGTGTACCACAACCCGCTGGCCCAGCGCCTGAACGAGGTCTTTCGCCAGGCGCTCGATTGGGCCAAGGCCGGGGTGACGAGCGAGAAGTTCGACCTGCTGCAGAACCTGCTCAGCCTCGCCATGGAGCGGTGCACCCACCCTCACGTCGAGGTCCTGCCGATGAGCTGCGGGGAGTTTGCGGGCCCGTTCCCGGTTCCGCGCAGCCAGGAGGGGCTCACGCACGTCCTCCAGCTCCTGCAGCCCATCTTCATGCGCGCGTGCTCCCACTGCGTGAACCGGCTCGACCTCCTGCCGGCGGCGAACGAGCTGCAGGTCTACAGCTTCCCGAGCGCGGAGATGTCGATGGAGACCGAGTCGCTGCTCATGGCCACCCTCCTGCTCCCGGCCAACATGCAGGCCCGCATCCGCGAGGAGACGGCGGACTCGGAGTACTGGTCCGCCGTGGACCAGATGCGGGCTGCGGACGACGTCAACTATGCGCACCTGTACTACAAGGATGTCGGTGTCGCGAACCTAACCTTCACAACTCGCTCACGAAAGGCCGTCGACTATGGATCGCTGCCGAATAGCTCCACGCCCAGCGCAGCCGGGAGCTTCGAGCGTCTGGAAACCAAGGAGGAGCGCGCCAAGCGCAACAAACGCGCGGCCAGGCGGCTGCGCAAGCTGCGCAAGCGCGAGCTGGACGGCATAGAGCTGCCCGCTCGCGCGCAGGCGCCCGCTGCCGGGCCGAGGGTGCGTGTGCTCCGCACCACCGACCCGGAGGCGCAGGAGTACCTGGCTTTTGGCGCTCTCTGCGCCCAGCTCACGCTCCACGTCCAGCTGCGCAAGGCGCGCGCGCGCTTTCGCCAGCGGTGCGAGGCGCGCCGCCAGCGCCGGCTCACCGTGCAGCGCGCGCTTCGCAAGGCGCTGTGGCGCCACTACCGCAAGCTCCGCTACGACCAGCTCGCGTGGGAGGAGGGGGCACCGGAGCGCGAGAAGGAGCGGCGGCGCAAGGAGCAGGCGGCGGCCGGGCGCGCGCGCAACAAGGCGGGGCAGGGCAACACCCTGCCGTCCGACACGCTGCCGCGGCCGCAACCCGGCGCCAAGCCGGGCAAGGACCGCGCCGTCGTGCGCACCGACGCGCAGCAGAGCGCGCACGAGACGTGGGCCGACCCGTCGGAGCGTGAGGGGCGCCGTCAGAAGTTTGATGCCAAGCAACAGGCGGCGGCCGACCAGGCGGTGGCCGACAAGGCGGAGGCGACCAAGTCGGCGGCGCGCGCCGCCGAGATTGCGCAGGGCAAGAAGCAGGCGGATCGGTTCAAGCACGCGGCGTCGCCGCTCGACCTCGGAGCGTTTGTGCAGCAGCCGGAGACGCATCTCAAGTCGCTCAAGGACTGGAGCCCGCCCAAGGCGGACCCGCCGAGCCCGGAGGAGGAGGACGTCCGCTCGGTGATGAGCGTCGCCACGTCCAACTGGCCGATGCCCACCCCAAGCAACCACGCGGTCCAGCGCGCAGCCGAGCACGGCGCCACGCAGCGCCAGTTGCAGCGCACGATGAAGCACGGGCCCGTCGAGATGAGCGCCCACGGCACCGAGGACGCGCCGCGCCTCGTGCACCGCGGCGAGGCGGGCGGCTTCGACGTGGTGACCGACGCCACGGGCGAGGTGGCCATCACCACGCACCCCGCTCGCGCCAGCCAGGCGCGCGCGCGCGCCTCTCCGTGAACGGACCGCCCTTCTCCCCTGCACTGTGGAGTGTTCCGTAGTCGTTGTGTGGTTTTATCCCCCTTGTCGTTCACGATGAGTTAAAAGTTTGCTTTTTGTGCCGAGAATTCTTAAGACGATTGCGACGCGCGCAAGCATGGATCCAGCCATGCGCGCCTGCATTCCCGAGTTCAAGTTCAGCAACACCGATCTCGAGGCCTATCGACGTGCGGTCAAGTCCCCCACCGCCTTGGCGGCCGTCAAGGCGGCCTGGGTCGAGGTGAAGAGCTGGGTCAGTCTGTCGACGCAAAGCGACAAGATGCGTGAGGCAATGGCGACCAAGCTGGTGTTCATCCTCAAAAACGTTGGATTGTCGCCCCAGGCGCTCTCCGAGATCGGCAAGCTGATGCCCAAGTGTGAGGGCGAGGTCCCGTTTGAGGACGACACCTGGGCCTTGGCCGGCATGCGTCGCGCCCTCAGGCACGCCCTCGAAGGCACCGCCGAGGCGGCCTTGGAGCAGGTCGCCCGCTCCGTGGCCGCCAAGACTGTGCGCAAAGCCCTCGAGGAGCGCGGGCTCGGGCGGGAGCTCGACCCCACGCCGGAGCAGATTGCCGCCGCTCTTGGCCAATGCAGCCCCGACGAGATGGAGACCATCCAGGGGGCGTTTGCTGCTTCTGGTCTTGATGGCGACTTCGCGCGCTTCCGGGTGGTGACGCCGGAGGATTTCATGGATGCGTCCTCGTCCTCGGACCCATCGACGCCGCCACAACAGAACGAGGCCGTTGCAGTCGCCGTGGCCGCCGCACAGAAGGCCGTGGACAACAACCTGCCCCCCGAGGAGATGGCCGAGGCGCAGGCGCACTTCACGCGGGTGCTCGGAGAGATTGGGATCAACGCCGAGCTCGTCATACACCCGCAGCCGCCCAAGGAGGAGCCGCCGACCGAGGAGGAGCACGCGACGGGGTTGCCGATGGCGGCACAGCAGGTCAGCAACGACCACGAGGCGCTGGCCTACCTGAAGGTGATCGACACGCCGGCCTCCATGGTGGAATTCGCCATGATCTTGGACATCCTGGACGACTTGGAGGAAGGGGTCCTGGTCCCTCCGTCGCACCCCGCCGTGTCCGCCAAGGCCAAGCTCACCAGCCTCGGCGTCCCGCCCCGCCTGCTCCAGCGCATCGGCGCGATGATGCCTCCCGCAAAGGGGGAGGAGCGGTACCGCACGGACACTAACCGTTCGCTGGCTGCGATTCAGATCCGCCGCGCGATTGCGCACGCCGTTGACGGCACGGCGAAGGGGTCGATCCTCAGCTACGTGGAAAAGCACGAGCAGGAGCTCAAGCGGCACCGGTCGGGTCTCGCAAAGGAAGCCCTGCTCGCAGCCTGGCAAGCCGCGAAGATGCCCACGCCCAAGGACGAGCACGCGGCGGCGCTCCAGCGGTCGGCCCTGAACGCGGCGTACGCGGCGCTCGGCGAGCAGATCGCGCGGAAGCACGCCGACTACAACGACCAGTCTCCGCCCAAGGGCAAGAGCAACGGCTCGCTGCGCACCGAGGTGCGGCGGCAGGCGTACGAGTGGATGGCCGCCAATCCGGGCAAGGGCCAGCCCGACCTGTTCTGCGACGGCCGCAACGTGTTGGACCAATCGAATGACCCGCGCAACACCGCCGAGCATCAGTACGCGCCGGCGGAGGAGCTGCTCAATTCCAAGGAGGGCGCGGAGAAGCTGATCGCCGAGACCAAGCTGGCCGCCGAGAACGAGAAGGCGGAAGCGGAGGCGGCCAGCCGGGGGGGCCAGGAGTCGTTCTCGAGCGGTCTTGAGGTGCTGCAGCGCGGCAAGGTGGACGCGGAGAATATGGAGTACAAGATGTACGTGGCCGCCGGCGCGCAGGAGTTCACCCCGGGCTGCGTCGAGACCCGCTGGAAGATTTTAAAGGAGACCAGGTTCACTCCCAGGCTTGAGGACGTGCTCGGCCGCGAGTGCGAGATCGTCTTCCCGCCCGGCCCGTACCCGATGTACCTGCCGCCCGGCTACCCGACGGAGAACAAGGCGGTCTTGGCCAGGCTGACCAAGGACAAGATCAAGATCGAGCCGGTCCTCGTCACGCGCGTTCCCGGCACGCACGCCATGCACTACGGGATTCCCGAGAACCCATCGGAGACGTCCACGGCGCAGGGGCCGAGTGGAGCTGCCTTCGAGAAGACGCCGCACTACAACCAGCCCAAGGAGTACCAGCAGTTCATGACGCGCGAACGCAACGGGTGGACCAAAGAGACGGCGAACTCCGTGACCAGCGAGCTGGAGGGGAACGACGCCATCGTGCGGGGGAATCTGGCCATGATCGCTGAGGGGTTTGACAGGATCGAGAAGATGGACATCGAGGAGGAGTGCGCGCAGATGCGGGCTTGCGCCAACAACCTGGTCAAGGAGTGCAACACCCTTCGGGTGGGCTTTCACCGGCGGTGCAGCCACGAGCTGCGGGAACAGGTGGACGAGGCGTATAAGCGCGCGGAGGCGATGCGGCAGCGGTGCCAGGGCTGGCTCGACAAGCGCGAGCGCGAGATCCAGGGGAAGAAGGCGGTCGCCGAGCAACAGCTAGTGGCCTTCGACGCGTACTCCGCACTGGCTAAGGAGGTCGGCCACAAAGTCGCCGTGGCGAATGGTCTGCGCGATGAAGGGAAGCTCGACGACGCGACGCGCGTCTTCAAGACGGCGCTGGGGATGCTGAAAGCGCCCAAGTTTGACCCGAACGATCTCAGTCCGGAGTATCGCTCCACGTTCGCGCATCAGCTGAGCCAGTGCGAGAAGGTCGTGGACGCACTGCAGGCGCAGCGCGCCCAGGCCAAGGAGGAGGAGCGCAAGGCCAGGAAGGTCGCCAACCGCGCGGCGCGTGAAGCCGAGGCGCCGCCGCCCGCCGCCTCGTCCTCCTCGCCCGAGCCCGTGGAGGAGAAGGCGTCGCCTCCCCGCAGCCGCCGGGACAACACCGCGCACAAGCGCCGCCAGCGCGCGCGCAAGCGCGAGGAGCGGCTGATCGGCGGCCTGCTCACCGACGAGCCGCCCTCGTCGCCGGACGACGACGGGCCCAAGGACTGGATGGCCATGGTCACCGACGTGCAGGCGTCCATGCGCGCCGCCACGGAGGAGCGCGCCGCTCAGGAGGCCGCGGAGCTCTCCGAGGCGATGGCGCGCTCGCTCGTCGACACCGAGTCGGAGCTCCCCGCGGACACGCACTGCGTCGTCTGCTTCGAGGAGGTCAAGTCGCACGCGTGCGTGCCCTGCGGCCACGTGTGCCTGTGCGCCGTCTGCGCGACCAACCCGCGCGTCACCGAGATCTGCCCGCTCTGCCGCACGCCGGTGGTGCAGATGATGAAGGTTCGGTTCTGAGAGAGAGAGAGAGTCTGCAGATTGACACTGGGGGTAGCTGGTAGCCATCGCTAGAGACGTGGGCGGCGTGTTGTTGTTTTGGTATATACAAAAGGGGGTTGTTTTGCATGGCCGGCAAGACGGCCGGACTGCTCACGCTGCTGGGCGGCGGGCTGTGGCTCGTCGACGACCCGCCGCCCGTGGTGAACGTCAACACCGAAGGCGGCCTCTTTGCGTCGTGGCCGAGCGAGGCGGTGGCGGGCTCCAACCTGCCCCCCGAGTGCGCCTTCTACAATCAGAGCGTCGTCTTCTCGTCCGAGCTCTGCTCGCTCTTCGTGGTCAACCGAGTGTCAACGCTGTACCAGCGCGCCTCGCAGCGCGCGCTCACCTGCGCCGCCGCCTACGGCGGAGAGTGCGTGCTCTCGCCCGAGATAGGGCTCGCGATGCCCGCCGCCTTCCTGTACGACCACCCGAGCGCGGCCATGCGCATGCTGGTCGCGCCCAAGCTGCTACCGCACGACGGCGAGCCGGTGCACGTGCGCGTGTCGCCGCCCGACGGCGACGGCATCACGTCGACGCGAACGCTCGTCTTCAACCAGTCGATCGAGGTCGAGTACCTCGACGGCCTAACCAAGCACCTGGTCCAAAAGCGCATGGAGGGGAGCGATGCCTTCTGCGTGCAGCTGCTGCGTTTGGCATTCGAGCCCGCGTGCTGGGCCGCGCTCGATCTATAGGCGCTAAACTTGTGTCTTGTAAACAGGGGTTTGCGCGCGCTGCGTGCCATGCCCAAGGGCGCTAAGCGCCCCATCTCGCTGATCCCGTCGCCACCCAACTCGCCTCGCTCGCCGCTGCCGACGGAGCCGCCGGAGCGCGCGCCGGCCCTCGAGCAGCAGGCGCTCAAGGGCGAGGTGAGGGAGTTTGTGCCTCCCGATCATCGATGGGGCGAGAGCTTTCCGGGCAGACAGACTCCCACGACGCAGTTGTCGCTCTTTGAATCGGGCGTGTTTGTAAAATTAACGACACAGGTTTAATATTTTGCGTGGCGCGCTTTTACTTCCAATTCCCGAGCGCCAAGCTCAGGCGTAGAGAAAGTCGCCGAGGCACTTGTCCAGCGCCGCGACCCACTGGACGTAGTCCAGGTGCTTGGCGCCGTTGGCGTCCAGCTTGGTGGCGCCGAGCTCCGGGTAGTAGTGCGCGGCGAGGAAGTCGGCGACCGCCTGCTTCTTGGTGCGCCCCTTGGGCGGCTCGAAGGCGTTGTACCACCCGCACAGCGACGCCAAGTCGCTGTACTGGTCCGTGTGGAAGCCGAACATGGCGACGATGCCACGCTGGTACATGCGCACGGTGGCCTCGGGCAGGTTGGGGCACACCTGCCGGATGCGCTGCCGCATGCCCTCGACGTCCGTGATCGTGCGGTAGACGAGGTTCGGGTCCTTGTCGAGCACCCAGCCGCTGAGCGCCGCGGGCTTCGGGCCAGCGGCGAGGATGCGCGTGATGAACGTGTTGGCGGCGTCGACGGCCATCGGAGTCTTCGCGCGCTCCTTCTTCGGCGCGCTCCTGGTCGCCTTCTTGGGCGCGCGCTTCTGCTGCGGCGCCTTCTTCGGCTTCTTAGGCCCCGGCTCGGGCGTGTGGGGGCGCGCCTGCCTCGCCTTGGCGGGCGCGCGCGGGGCGGCCAGGGGGGGCTCCTCCTCCTCGCTGGAGGGCTGCTCCTCGGCGCGGATGGGCTGCGCGGCCACCACCGTGCGCCCCGCAGGGCGGGCGGGCGCTTTGGGCCGTGGCGGCGAGCGCGACTCCACGTAGTCCGAATCGGAGTCCGCCTCGCTCTCCGCGTCGCTGTCCGCCAGGGCGGCGTCGATCGCCCGCTCCTCGGCGGCGGCCGCCTCGGCCGCCGCGACGGAGGCGTCGAGGGCCGCCTGCCGCAGCTGTTCCTGCACCTGCGCGCGCTCGGCGGCGGCCGCTTGTTCGGAGCGCACGCGCGCGGTCTCGGCCATCTTCCCGATGCAGTTTGCGACCGAGTGCCAAGGCATGCAGCCGTTCGGCGCCGTGCCCTTGTCGATGTCCGCCCAGGAGGCGCGCACGCGCTCGACCTCGGCGGTGGCGGCGGCCCCGGCGGCGGCGATCGCTTCGGCCTCCTGGCGGCGCTCGGCCCGCTCCCTCGCGATGCGCTCCATGAAGACGAGCACGCTCTCGTTGGGCAGGCGACCCGAGCGCTCGTTGTGCGTGACCTTGTTCCACCCGCTCCACCCGGAGGGGGCGGGCGGCTCCTCCGGGGTGAGGGCGTCGTCGCTGACCTCGCCCACGGCGATTTCGAGGCGCTCAAGTTGGGTCTCGCTCAGGGAAACGACGGGAGGCATGGCGGAGGCGGGTGTTGTTCGGCGGGAGGGCGCGGCATGCCGTAGAATTCCGAGAACCAATTAAGGAGGGGGTATAACCACGGGACATGCCACCAAACGTAGGAGTTCTAACAGGATGTCAGGAGTTTCTGGCTATGCTCACTACAATGTGATCACTTGGCCGAATTCTGAAGTATGCTCACATTGTGGCCAAAAATCTCAACTAAGAACGGGTTTAGAACCTTCTAACTTCCGAAGGCGTTGGCTGAATTATACTCCCGGTGTTGGACCCAGGTCCGATATCAAACAGAGGTTCTATACCCTGGTTAGGGTTAGGGTTAGAAGTTCTGTTTGAATTCAGGAGGTCCCCGCAAAGCTCCCGGTGGGGTGCCGCTCGTCAAACAGAACTTCTAACCTGTGCGTTCTTACCTTCTAACCAGTGGGTTAGAAGTTAGAAGGTTCTAAACCCGTTCTTAGTTGAGAATTTTGGCCACAATGTGAGCATACTTCAGAATTCGGCCAAGTGATCACTTTGTAGTGAGCAAAACTAGAAACTTCTGACACGCCACTAAAACTTCTAACCTTGGTCTAGTCCGCCTTGCGGCGCAGGTAGCGCGTCAGGCGCACCGCCCCGTTGGGGATGTGTGGCGCCTCTGGCGGCTTGTATCCCGACATGTCGGAGATGGACTTGAGGAATTCGGGCGACCGCCGCATGAGGTCGCGGTCGTCGGCCCGGCTCGCCTTGTAGATGAGCGCGAGCGCGCGTGCCGAGCGGTCGCGCACCACCGGATTCTTGTGCGAGGTGAAGGCGGTCAGCAGCGTCAGACGCACGCCGCGGTTCCCACCGGCAAACTTGGCGGCCTGCTCGTCCTGCATGATCGAGACGAGCAGCTTCGACGCGGTGTCCACGCCACTGTTGACCAGGTGGATCAGCCGGTGCAGCACACCGGGGTGCGTAACGAGTGCCACCGAGCACGCGTAACTGTGGAGCTGCGCCAGCGCCGTGACCGACCACTTTTGCTCCTCGGGCGTCTTGGCGTTGCGGATGTACGACTCGATGGCCGGCAGGAAGGTGGCGGCCACGACACGCGCCTGTTCCTTGTTCGAGGCCAGCACGCACACGATCCTGATCGCGTCCTCGCGCCGCTTCGGCGTCTGCGTCGAGAAGAGGTGCTTGTTGACCACGTCCTTGAGCGAGGGGTGCATCGTGGTGACGTGCGTCAGGAACTGGCAGCGCGCCTGGTCGCCGATCTCCGGTGTGCTGCAGTCCTCGTAGATGTCGTTGCCCTGCATGAGCAGCGCCGCCAGCAGCGCGAACGCGGTCCCGCTCTCCCCGACACGCTCGACGATCGTGCGCACGAGCGTGTCGCAGATCATCACGTTCTGGCAGAACTGATCCTCGGCGATCAGGTGCTTCAGCGTGCGCATCGCCTGCTCGTACTCGTCCTGGTCCTTGCTCTTGGCCATGATACGCAGCGCGCCCAGTGGGTGCGCGTCCACGACGCGCGCGCGCATCGGCCCCGGCGCGGCCAGGGCGGCGAGCGCGCGCGCCGCCTCGATGCGCACGGACCGGCGCGCCGCGCCTTCGCCGCTCATGCAGCGCACGACGCACGCGAGCAGCGGGTCGCGCTGCATCATCAGCTGGAGCGCGTCCGGGACCGCCGTGAGGCAGCGCACCGCCACCAGCACCTCGGCGCACGGCTCCTCCGCAAAGGTCAGCGTGGCGACGCGGTCGACGATGAACTTGCTGCCCACCGAGAAGGGGTCGATCTTCGCGAGGTTGGCCACCGCGCCCATCAGATCGCGGAACACCTCGCCCTCGCTGCCCACGCTGCTCCACAGCTTCGCCACGACGTTGGCAAACTCCATGCGCTGCTGCTGCGATTCGAGCACGCCGCCACCGCTCCGCAGCGTGAGCAGTCGCACGAGGCGCACGAGCTGCGGCAGCGCCGCCTCGCAAATCTCCTCGTCGCGGGCGATGCCGTGCAGCAGCCGGCCAATGTCGGGCACGCGCATGAAGAGCGCCAAGCCGTCGGCCTCGGCCACGTCCACGAGCACCGTCGCCGCCGCCCGCGCCAGGTCCGACTCGTCGACCAGCACTTGGACGAGGCCGCCCAGCGCCCCGTCGGTGGCCGCCACCTCCTTCGGCGCGCGCTTGGCGTGCTTGCCCAGCACGCGCACGGCCTTGGCGCGCTGCGCGTCGTTGCCGTCCTTGAGGAGGCGCACCTGGGTTGCGGGGTGCCGCTCGTCGCACGCGGCGCGCTCCATGTACACCTTGAGCTGGTCGCGGTAGAACTCGACGCTCTGGTTGTGGCGCGCGACCTTCTTGAGCTCCGTGTTCTCCGCCTCCAGCGTGAACACCCGCGCCTCCAGCTGATCCGCCCAAGCCTCCTTTTGGGCATCGGCCAAGGCGGTGAGCAGGCCGGCGTTCTCATTCTTCAGGTCGGCCACCTCGTCCCGCAGCGCCAGGTTGTCGTCCGTGCAAGCGAACCAGCTGCCGCGCACGACCTCGACCTCGGTGACGAGCGCGGCGTTGCGCGCCTCGTAGCTCCGGAGCTGCGCCTCGGCCACCTCGGCCCGGTCCTCGAGCTCCTTGACGTGCCGCGCGTTGAAGTACAGGTCCTCCTCGTACCAGACGACGCGCTTCACGTCAAACTCGAGCTTGGCAAAGTTGGTCGCGAGGCGGCCACCCGCCTTGGTCGCCGGCGCCGCCGCGGGGTCGGTCTCCCGGAGCACGGCGTACTCGGCCTCCAGCTCAAAGAAGTCCCTTTGCAACGCGAGCGCCTGCTTCCGCAGGTCGTCCTCGATGCCGTCGGTGCTGTGGTAGAAGCTGCTCTGGAAGAGGCGCTGCAGCAGGCCCGCCGCAAAGCGCGCGCCCTTGACGCGCCGGCACAGCTGCGCGAGCGTCAGGGGCGGCAGGCCGTTGCCCTGCACGCCGACGCCACCCATCGGCCCTCCGCGCGCGTGCGATTTAGGCAACAACAAAAAGCAAGCTTTGAAGCGGTGCGCCGACGCCACAAGCCGACCCCAGCTTCCAAACGCGGCGCATAAAAGGAATCGAGCCCCCATGCTCATTGGGAACGAGCGCAAGGAGCTCACGCATCGAGGCGGAAGAGATGCGTAAGCCAGCGCGAGCCCGGACGAAACGGGACGCCAAACGCCCCGATTGGGTAGGGTAGCTCCTCCTTAAGCGGGCCAGGCATCCGACTTGGTTCCCACGGCCCAAATCAGGACCCCGTTGAGTCCGGACTACAAGAGCAACCCGCAGGCGCATGGGAAGGAGGGGAGGGGGGGTACGGGTCGAGCGGAAGCGAGAGGGGGGACGCCCCCGGTGGACTACAAGATCTTCAAGCTCTTGTTATTTTTGGCTACAACTTTAACAAGGGCATCTGGATGCTCACGATCGCCTCCGTCCCCGTTGCCTCTACCGCATCGTCCACCTCGCTCAGCGCCACGGGCTGCGCCACCACGCGTGGCAGCGGCGCCCGCGGCCGCGCCCGCGGCCGCGCCCGCGTGTCCATCGTCTCCGAGCACTGCCCGAAGCAGTAGCCGCACGTGAGCACAAAGGGCACCCAATTGACGCACTGCGCGTAGTCGGACTCGGTGGAGCGCGCCTGCTTCGTCTGCACCTGGTTGTACTCCTCCTCCTCGCGCTCGGTTCGATGTGGACACTGGCAGCATCGGGCGGAAAAGATCCAGCGCACGATCTTGCGCAGCGGGATCGAGCATTGGCAGCCCAAGCAGAACAGCACCCCTATGATGGCGATGAAGATCGCGACAAACGCGTAGCTAACGAACAGCGCGAGCGACATCGCGGCACACCCCTCCCGATTAGTATCAGGTCTCTACTCGCTGCTTATCCTGTCGGCAATCGCCGACCCGCGCTTGCGCCACCACTCGGGCAGCTCGTACTTCTCGCTCGCCCCGTCGTCCACGTACAGCAGCACGCCCGAGACCCGGTCGATGCCCCTGGTCGCGAGCTTGGCGAGCGTGCTCGTCTCGCGCTCAAACAGCTGCAGCGTCACCGCCAGCTGCGCAAAGTGGCGGTGCAGCGCCGAGTCCTTGGCCTTTGTGCACGGCGCCTGAAACTTGGTGCCCGCGCTCGCGGCGCGGTTGCCCACGAAGCCGCACTTGAGCTCCACCAGCACGAGCTCGTGCGCTCCGCGCGTGCACACGACGTCGACCGCCGTGCCTATGCGCCGCGCGCGGTCGAGGACGACGCGCTGCGACCCCACGGGCACCAGCTGGTGGTAGTTGAGCGCGTCAAAGGTCAGGCGCGTGAGCTTGAGCATCTTGGCTTCGCGCCGCGCCGCCTCGCTCACCTTGGCGAGGCGCGACACCTGCGTGTCGACGGCGCGGCCGCGCCGCAAGCCGCCCTTGGGCCCCGCCCACGCGCCGCCGCGCCACGCGGGCGTGCTCGGCAGCTCCGCCCCCGAGTAGAGGCGCTGTGCGAGCAGCTTGGTGATGCCGCGCAGCTTGGCGCCCGTCGGGCGGCCGCTCGGCGTGCGCGCGCGGTAGCACTTGAACTTGCCGCTTCCCGAGAGCTGCCCTGGGGCGGTGCTGGCGACGAGCGCACGCGCGCCGCGCACGTAGACCATGGCGCGCGCACGCGCGCTCACCTCCAAAAAGGGCGGGAATGGCCGATGGAGCAATTAGCGAGGTCGTGAGACGCCGTGAGGCGCCCGTGTCCGCTTTTTGCTCAGCGTTGTTTTTAAGAGACCCCTTCTATAAACACTGCGACCGCTTGCTTCGCCCACCACGCGCGCACCCTGTAATCCTCGTCGGTCATACCGGGCAAGCCGGTCGACTGGTTGAGCAGCGACTCCAGGATCATCGGAAAGAGCTTCTTGACGTGGTCCTTGAAGGTGATGTGGTAGCGCGCGGGACCGAGGAGTTTCCACGCCACGGGGTCCCACTTGGTGGCGTTGGCCACGGGCACCTCGGCGTAGACGGCAAACACCTCGGGCTCGCCGCCCAGGAAGCCGGGCAGCCGCGAGCGCGGGCCGTAGAACTTGATGCGGAACGTGTCGTTCTCGACGCGCCAGATCTTGACGCCGCCCACGTACTCGTGCATCGACCTGCTCGTGGCGTAGGGCGCGCCGCCCGGCAGCTGCCAGAGGCCCTGCTGGTCGCCGTTGCCGCGCATGTGGTAGTGCAGGCTGTGCAGGTCGTCGAGCCACGCGACGGGGTACTTGCCCTCGTAGCGGAAGCGCACGCGCGCGCGCACGTTGGCGCCCTCGTCAAAGGTGGCGCGCTTCGAGTGGTCAAAGATCAGGTTGCGGGGCTGGAACGTGTCCTTGTCGCTGCCAAAGAGCGCATCCGTGGGCTGCAAGCGGTCAGCGGATAGAGCGCTTAAATCGCACAGCGCCATGGCGCGCGCGCGTTCCCCCTGCTTAGACAATAGGCCGCCGCCCGGTTATCTGAAGCGGTTCGGTTGGTCCATTATCACCCCCTTGGGAGGCGCTCGCCTTTTGTTTCCGCACTTGTAAGCTCACTGCACTTACCGCACGCACGCGATGCTCGCCCGCCGCGAGCGCCGCCAAGCGCAGCTCGCCGACCGCAAGGCGTCCCGCAAGTCGTCCAGCACCGGGAACAAGTCGCCCCCCACGCAGTCGCCCCCGCCCGCCGACCCGACGATCGAGTCGCTCGTGAGGCAGATGACCGCCTTCGAGGCGTTCTGCGTGCGCCGAAGTGCCGAGCTGATGCAAGGCCTCCAGAACCTCGAGCCCAGTCATCCGGGCTCGGAGCACCCGGCGCTCACCTTGATCGCCAAGTCGCTCACCGAGGCGCCCGGCATGTACAACCACCCGCCCCCGCAGACGCAGCTGGCGATTGCCAAGTCCCTCGTGACGCAGGACCCGTCCTCGCAAGCGGCGGCGGCGCTGCACTTGCGCGTCCAGGAGGTGATGGCCACCGAGTGGGAAGCCATGGGCGAACCCATGCGGATGACGTGGGCGACCATCACGCGCGAGCACAATGGGCTCGAACGGGACACTGGCGCCCGTGCCCGCTTCCTCGCCATGATCTCGCCCACCTCCGGGTACGAGGCCTGGTGCGTGCAAAAGACGCAGGAGGGCCACGCTGCAGGGTGCATCGAGGACGGGACAGAGGTCGACACGGTGCGCCTCACCGCTGTGCTGTGGCTCAATGCCAACGCCTTCGACTCGGCGTGGAAGGCGTGCGGCGTCGAGTGCCTGTACATGGACCTCGCCGACGGCACGAGCACCAAGCTCATGTCCAACCTGAGGTCGGTGTGGGCCAGGGTGACCAAGGACGAGCGCGACGAGTGGTTGAACGCCGCGATTCGTGGCTGCCATGAGCAGCTTCGCTTGTGGCGCCAGTTCAATCGGGAGACGACGGGCCCCGCGTGCCTGGCGGTCAAGGGGGCGTCGCTGTTCGAGTCGGCGCGCGCGGGCTGGGCGACGGATCGCGAGTCGAGCGCCAAGTGGTGGAAGGCGGGGATGACCCTGGACACGTGCTTTAAAGCCTTCGAGCAGCGCGAACGCGCCAACCAGACCAAGTGGCAGAACGAGCACCCGGACGAATCCGACCCCCTCGACAAGGTGCTGCGTCCGGGTGCGGACAAGGAGGCGAGCACCTCCCACGCGGTGAGCGCGTCTCGGATGGCGGCAAAGGGGGAGAAGGCCAAGTGGACTTCCGCGGTCGCGGCGACGGAGCTTGCTCAAAAGGAGTCGGAGGAGAGCGTGCGCATGGCAAAGCGCCGCCTCGAGGAGGTTGAGGGCAGCTCGGTGCGGGACGGCGTGGCGCAGGAGGAGGAGGAGCTCCTGGCCGAGTGCCGCATCGCGGCCGAGAAGTTTGCGCGGCAGAAGGCGGAGGAGACGGCGAAGCGGGAGCCGTCTGACAAGGCGAGGGCGGCAAAGCGGGCGTCGGAGTGCGCGTCGACCCGCATGGCGCGGGAGCACGTGGCCTTCATGGCGTCCGCGGCGGGGGTGTCGCAGACGGGCGAGCGGGTGGGTGGGTGCCCGATCTTTGACGACCCCGAGTACGACAAGCGGTACCGTGCCGAGTACGAGCGGGTCGGGCGCGAGCTTGCGGCTGGCCGCTCGATCGCCTTCCAGGCCGAGCTGCGGGAGATGCG
>Ga0209666_1000147_pt1 | contig 55939 bp, 23 predicted proteins | sample SaaInlV_125m_DNA_FD_184679 | JGI IMG/M metagenome (GOLD analysis project Ga0209666, IMG submission 184679) | Marine microbial communities from expanding oxygen minimum zones in the Saanich Inlet - Saanich Inlet SI037_S3LV_10m_DNA (SPAdes)... | ecosystem: Environmental > Aquatic > Marine >...
CGTCGTGATCACCGCGCCGGTGAACTCGGAAATCGCGGCCAACGAGTCCTTGTGCGTCACGTTCCAACGCGCCTTTTGCGGGAAATCGTTGATCTCGAGCTCAGACTCGAACCGAGAAACGCCCGCCGCCGCCGCCGAGCCGCCGCGACCGACGCCGGCGGCGTGCTGCGCGGCGAGCGCGGCGGCGAACGCCGCCGCGCGCGCAGCGCCGGTCGTCGCGCCGCCGAGCGCCAGCGCGCCGCCGCCGGCGGCGGCGGCGCCTGCGACGGCGAGCGCCGTGCTCGGCGGCGGCGGCGGCGCGGCGGTGGCTTTTTCGTCGGCGGCGGCGGTTCCCGCGGCGTCCGCCGGCGCCTTCGCCCCCGCGGGCTCCCGCGCTGCGGTTCCCGCGGCCGCGGCGCGGCTCTTCTCCTCGGCGGCCGCGGCCGCGGCGACCCCCACCCTTCCCGTGGAGGCGAACACGGGCTCGCCGTCATCGTCGAAGGCTCCCTTCCCCGCGTCGTCGTCGTCGTCGCTGAAGGCGTCGTCGTCGAGCTCGACGCCCGCCGCCTGCGCCGCCGCCTTTCGCGCGCGGCGCTCGGCGTCGCGCTCCTCGCGCGAGAAGGCGAAGCCCGAGCCGCCGAACCCCCCCCTCTTCTTCTCGCCCGCGCCCTTCTTCCGCTTCGCGTCGTACCGCTCCGCCATCTCGCGCAGGTCCGCGGGCACGGCGCGCCGCGCGTCCGTCATCGCCTTCACCAGGTCCGGCGCGAACCGCTCCTCCTCCTCGCTGATGAACGTCACCGCCGTGCCTTTGTTCCCCGCGCGGCCGGTGCGGCCGACGCGGTGCACGTAGTCCTCCAGGTGGTTGGGCGTGTCATAGTTTATGACCAGCCTCAGGTCCTTAACGTCCAGCCCGCGCGCGGCCACGGAGGTGGCCACCAGGATGTTGCACACGTCGCTCTTGAAGTCCGCCACCGTGCACTCGCGGTCGCTCTGCTCCTTGCCGCCGTGCAGAGACAGACACGGGTACCCGGCGCGCAGCAAATCACGAAACACGCGGTCGCACTTCTCCTGCGACGAGACGAACAGGATGATCTTGCCTCGCTCGTACCACTCGCCCAAAAGCTCCAGCGCTCGTAAGAAACGGTCCTTCTCCTCGCGCATCTCCACGATCTGCTCGATGTCGGAGTTCACCACAGATTTCCCACCAACCGTGATCTCCACCGGGTCCGTCAGCGCCGCGCGCGCGAGCGCTTCCATCGCCCGCGGGAACGTCGCCGAGAACATCACGGTTTGCCGGTCCGGCCGAAGGTTGTTGGCGATGCGCGTGATCTGCGGCTCGAAACCCATGTCGAACATGCGATCCGCCTCGTCGAGCACGACGTACGTCACGCGTCTCAAGTTGGTGATCCGGCCGCCACCCGTAGTGAGCACGTCGATCATGCGACCGGGCGTGCACGCGACGATTTCGCATCCGCGCTTCAACGCTCCGATTTGCGCGGCGACGCCGCTTCCGCCGTACACGCTCACGGCGACCAATCCAGCGGCTCGGCCGAATTTCCTGCAGTCCTTGCCGATCTGCGTCACGAGCTCGCGCGTCGGGCCGATGATCATGGCGATCGGCCCGTCGCCCTGCTTGATCAAAGGCTGATCCTTGGCGTGGCGAAGCATCGGCAGAATGTACGCGAGCGTCTTGCCGGAACCCGTCTTCGCGACGCCCACGCAATCGCGGCCGGACATGATCGCGGGCAGCGCCTGACACTGGATGGGCGTGGGCTTCTCGAACCCGCTGCGGCGGATCAGCTCCATGACCCGGTTGGAAACGCCCGCCTGCGCCCACGTCTTGATGGGGCGCGGGACTTGGCGGCCGCGACACCGAATGCCCTCCAGCTCCGAACGGAGCTCGGCCACCTCGTCCTCCGTCATGCGCTTGATCTCATACGATTCGATGTAGAAGTTCTTGCGGAAAGGCGCGTACGCCACCGAGGCGTGGTCGGTCACGCCGAGCTTCTCGGCTTTTGAGGCGGCTCTCGCGGTCTGCTTCCGCGCCCAAGCGGCGTCGTCCTCGGAGTCCGCGTCCGAGCCCGAGCCGTCGCCGGAACGAGAGGACGCCGAGCCGTCCGAGGATTCCGAGTCGGCGTCCGAGTCGGCGTCGAAGAATCGACGCGTCACCGCGACGGCGCCGCGTCGTCGCGCTTTGTGACTGGCGGGCGGTGGTTTCGTTCGCGTCCCCGCGGAGGCCAACACAGAGGGACGCGCCGGTTTCAGAAGCAAGCCCCCGGCGACCGCCGGAGCGCTCGGTCGTGAAATTTTCGCCGTCGCGCTCGCCAGCTTCGCCTCCGCCGCGCGCGACGCCGCGACCATCGCGTTCGCCTTCGCGTCGTTCTCCGCCATGAACGCATCCAGGGGATCCAGATCATCGCCAGCCGTCGTCCCGGGCACGTCACCGGCCGCCGGATTCGGCGGCGGCGCGTCGTCCGCCACCTCCGTCGTCTCCCCCGCGGCGGCGCGCGCGGCGCGCGCGGCGGCGGCGGCAAACTGCGCCTCGGTCTCCGCGGCGACGGCGCGCGCCTGCTTTTCCGCTTTTTTCTGCTCGAGCGAGGCTTCCTTCTCCTCCCGTCGCCGTCGCGCGGCCTCGCGCTCGGCGTCCATCACGGAGTCGTTCAAAGACATGAACGCCTCGAGCGGGTCGACCTCGTCGGCGGATTCGTTTTTGTCTCCGCCGTCTCCGGCGACGGACTCCGCGGCGAGGCCCGGCCCGTCTTCGTCCGACTCATCCTCGAGTCGGGACCAGGGCGGGCGACCGGAGCCGCCCAGGGTGGTCCCGTCTCCTTCGCTCGCGTCGCTCTCGTCGCCGCCGAACGCCTTTTTCGCGCCGAGAGCCTTTCTCCCGGCGCGCCACGCCTCGACGCGTCTGCGCCTGTTTTCAGTCTCCGGGTCCACAAAGTCGGCCCCGTCCATCGCGGAGGGACCGGGACCGGAGGGACCCGCTTCGCCGGCGGTCTTGCGACGCTTCGCGTCCGCCTCCTCCGCGCCGCTCGGGGAAATCTCGCGATCGCGTTTGCTCGGGGGCGCGCCCGCCGCGTCGGGAACCGCCGCGGTGGCGGCCTGGCGCGCCTTGAGACGCTCGCGCACGCGCTCGCGCAACTTGGCCGCTTTCGCATCCTTGTCCTCGTCCCCGGCGGGGGTCTCCGGATCCGCCTTGCCCGGCTCGCCCACGGGGCTCGGCCCCGGCTTCGGCGGCATGGCGTCCCGGGCGCGCGCTCCGGCTGGTGACGGGGGCACGGGGTGTGACGTGAGTCGAGGGCGCGTGGGGGTCGAGATCTCTCTACCGCGCGCTCGGGCGGAGATGCGAATTTGCAGAGGAGCTAGAAAATCGGGCGCGAGGGTGTCCGTCACCCGCAGCGCGGTTGGCGCGAAGCGGAAACGACCGGCGGCTGGCGGGAACGAACCCGTGAAGGCTGCGCGTCCGGAAGCTCCAAACCTACGCCGAAGACATCGGCGCGTCCCCCAGGACTGGCGGGGGGTCGACCCGGCCAAACCTAGAGACGAGATTACGCGAATGACGATCGTGCGGGACGATCGGCGCCGGTCGCCTCCTCGGCGAAAAGCGATGTGAGCGGCACTCGATTCGTGAGATGAGAGGAAAAGGCGAGACTGTTGAAAACGTCGAGCGCCTCTACTTGAGCTTGTTCCCCGATCCCTGGAACGCGGTGAACTTCGCGTTCGTCTCCTTCTTCTCCTCCTTCGTATCCGGCGCCTTGGCCTTCTCCGCCGCGCGGCTCTCGCGACCCACCCCGCCGGCGCCGCCGAACACCAGCTTCCCGGCTCGCCGCCGCGGCAAACCAGAAGCGCTCGCGTCGCTCTCCTTTTTCGTCTCGTTTGGATCACCGGGGTTATTAGGGGGGGGGCCGCGGATGAACTGCTCGAACTCCTTGCTGAGCTTCAGCGAGGTGGTGGGCAGCTCCACCGGCTTGGGCGCCAGGTCCGCGCGCGCAGCCTTGCCGTCCAACCTGTTCCCTCCCCCCGCGAACGCCAAGAACGTCTTCTCGTTCTCGGCGCCCGCGGCGGAGGTTTCGTCGCCGGACGCGCCGGATCCGCCGGACGCGTCGTCTCGCCGCGCTTTTTTCTTCTCCGCGTCTCCGCCCAGGTCCATGGGCTCGCCCGGCTTGTCACCATCCCCGGCGCCCGCGCTTCTAACCGGCTCGACGTAGTCCAGGGGCGGCGCGAAGTCCACCTCGCAGTCCGTGTCCACGATGGAGACGGCGTCGTTCGGCCGCGCCTCGACGATGTCGATGAAGTACCGCTTGTTGTTGTAGTTGATGAGGATGGAGTCGCCGACGGTGAGGCACGTGTACGAGCGGAGCGTCGTCTCGAGCACAGCCTTGGGGTTGGAGATGTCCAGGAAGTCCTTCGTCTGCGGGCGCAGCTTGACGTAGTTGCCCTTCATGAGCTTGGTGTACTGCACGCGCACGATGTCGCCCTCGGTCAACAGCAGGTTCTGCATCATCCAGTACGGCAGGTACACCACGCCCTCCTCGGCGACAAACTCCAACACGCCGCAGTGCGTCTTCTTCTTGTGCTTCTGGTTCGAAACCTCGAAGAGCATCGGGTAGTCGTCGATCATCATGTTCGTCAGCCGGTCCAGCGCGGAGGGGGGGAGGATCACTGCGCGGAAAGAAAAGGGTAAAGGGGAGAGGTCAGTCGTTACTCCACGAAAACGATAACGGACACACGCGTCGCCGCGGCGTCGAAAGGCGAAAGCGAAAGAAAAGCGCGCGGCACCGCCGAAGGCTCAGATCTCGGCGAGATGGCGCGATGGCCGCGCCCGGGCGCGGCGAGTCTTCGCGAAGACTCTCGGAAACGCGGGGTTCGCTTCGCGGGGGTCGAGGCGCACCTTTATCGCCATTCTCCAGTTGCGGCTGCGGGGGAGGCGGGGTGCGTGATTGGCGCAGGGCGCGAGGGTCAGCGCCCGAGGCGGCATTCGGGCGTCGGGTGGCGTATTGATTGAAAGCGTCGCGCGCGGACGGACACGCCGGGGCACGCACTCTGTCGATGAAGCTGACGGGGTAGCAGCGGTACTGCGCGACGAAGTTGCCGCCGCCGCCGAAGCGTCCGAACATGCTCGCGTCGCGCCGAGTCGAGCGCGGTGCGCGTCACTCTGCGCCACAAGAAACCGCGCCTCTTCGTCGACGCGCGAAGAAGGGACACGACACGTCTCGTTGCGGCAATCGTGACTTACCCCATGCCACGACATGTGTGTCGCTGACTGCGTGCGATCGATCGCACTCACGAGTTCGCGCAAAAAGTGAAAAATAAGTTACAACCCGTCTGAGACGCGGCTTCGACTCCTACACACTCAAACGACGTCTGTATGCCGACCGCTCGAACGAACGCCGTGTGGTTTCGATCGTCGCTCAGAGCATGAGCATTTTCTTGGCGTACGAGCGGATGGAGCGTCTCTTCTTGACGGCGTCGAGCGTGAATTTGTCGGGCGCGACGTCGTCATCCGCCATGCGGTCCACCAGTTCCTCCGCGCGCTCGAGCTCATTGTCATCCGCGCACTTCGCGAGCAGGATGTTGTACGTCAGAGCCGTGGGCGTGACATCGTGCTGTTCGCGCATGCGCGAGAGCAGCGCGGTGGCGCGGGGCCACGCGGGCGGGTCACACATGAGGTGTCCCCGGATGAGCTCCGCGAACACCACCTCGTCCGGACGCACGACGCCCTTCTGGAACACCTCCTCGAAAACCTTGAGCGCGAGATCCTGCTTACCGCTCGCCACGCACGCGCCCAGGCACGTCGTCGCCGCGAACAGGTCGGGCTCGATGCCGGCGCGCCCGAGGCTCACCAACAAGTCCACGGCGTTCGCGGCCGCCTTGCGCCGGCGGCAATCCACCAGCTTGCGCGTCACGTCGCGCAGAGTCACCTCGGCTTCGCTCAGGAGCTCGTCCCCGCCGCCGGCGGCGGTGCCGAGACCGGCGCCATCCATCACCGCGCGGGACACGCCCGCGCGCGCGCGGCGCGCGACGTGCGCGAACGGGACGGAGCGCGAGACGCGGGACGCGTGTGAGGAGGACGCGGCGGAGCGCGAAAAGCGCGCCGCCATGGACGTCATGTTCGTCGCCATGGTCGCCGTGACGACGATTGTGGAGCCACGTTTATCCGCCGGGGCGCTTTTGGGCGCGGCGACGAGCTGCCGAGTGTCCTCTAGGGATTGCCGAAAACGTCGTGCGTCGTTCCCACACATCGGGACGCACGATGTCGCCGACACACGCGCGCGAAGCGCCATGCGCGCCGTTCGCCGCGTTCCGCGCGTGACGCCGCGCGTCTCGCCTCGGGCTCGTCGCGCGCGTCCGCGTTGCGGGTTCCGCGCGGGGGTCTCGTTCGCGATGGCAACACCGCCGACGCGGAGCGGCGGTGCGCCCCTCCCCGGCCCGGAGGCTTCCGCGGACGCGGCTTCCCTCCGCGCGTACATCGCCAGGGACACCCACGCGCGGGTCTCGCGTCTCTCCGCGGACGAGTTCACTTCGTGGCTCGAGCGCGAGACCCTGGAGCGCCTCCACCGCGACCGCCCGGCGGCGCTGCGCGCGCGCGCTGACGCGACGAGGCGATTCCACCGCCGCACCCTCTTCCCGCTCGAGGCCGCCGTCGCGGCCGCGGACGCGGCATTCGACGCCAGCGACGACCGCGCGCGCATCTCCGCCGCCGAGAAGGCGCTGGCGCAGGCGCGCGCCGCCATCGAGGGCATCACGAAACACCTCGCGAGGGAAGACGCCGTCTCCGAACCGGGAAAGGGCCCGGGAGGACTCGACTGTCGCGGGCGCGGCGGCGCCGGCGACGAGACGGAGAAAACCGTCGCCGAGAAGAAGCGCGCGGCGACCGTCGCGCGACTCGACGCCGCGCGCGCTTCGCTCCCCGGTTTGCGCTCCACGCTCGAGGCGTCCAAAAACAATTCGCGCCTGTACCGAGACAGGGAAGCCGCGCGAGCCGCGTTGTTTGATGAACGCGCGCGGACGGGCCTAGACGCCTCCGAGCGCGACGCCGCGTCCGCGGAGAAAAACGCGGGCTTCGAGTCCGGCGAGCTCGGCGTGGCGTTCGAGGAGACGGGCATGCACGCCGTGGCGCGTCTGATTCGCCAAGGGCGGTTCGAGGTTCCGGGCATGTTCGAGGATCGTTCCGAAACAGACCAAGACGAGCTCTTCATCCTGCGCAACGTGTCCTTGGGCATGGCGTTTGGCGAAATCGACGGCGCGCTGGTGCGCGTGCGCGACGCGCGCGCGGCGTACGCTTCGTCGCCTTTTCAGGGAAAAAAGAAAACGGTGTCGTCTTCGGAGCACCTCTCAACGGTTTCGCTGAAAAAGAAAGAGGAGACGACTTCTTCGTATCCCCCGCCCGTGGAGGTGCTCGCGGTCTTCGAGTGCAAGCGCAACCCCGACGACGCGCGCCGCGGGTTCCTCCGGCGGCGCGCCGACCTTTTGTGGCTCGCCGGCGACGAAACAAAAAACGCGTACGACCCGAAGCGGTACGCCAACAAGCATCACCCCACGGGCCACTTCACTTTCGGGTACCACCCCGTGCGCCGCATGGAGCCAGTTATGCGCGTGGATTCTTTCGGGGAACGACGAGACGAAGTTCTTGGCGCCGCCGACGACTCCGAAGAGACGAAACGTGTGGGTCCCGTGGAGGTTGCCGAAAAAAAAAGAGAAGGTTCCGCGCCGGAGGGCGCGCTCGTGGTGACCAAGGCGAGTTTCCGCCGGTTCGCCGACGGCAGCGGCGGCGAAGAAACAAACTCGCGCTGGTTCTACTTCCCGCGCCTGTGCCTGGTGACCAGGCCGAGGGCGATGTGCGGCCTCGACACGAAGGTGCGTGTTTTCGCTTTCGGCGATTCCGCGACGTTTTTTGGTTTTTGTTTTTTTTTGACTTCTCCCGCGCGCGCCGAACCGATCCGAAACCGGCTGACGTATCTGGGGGGCGCTAGTCGAGGGTCCCTCGGGATCCTCCTCGGTGAGCGCCTCCTTCATAGCTCCGCCGAGAATCACCAGGGGTACGCTGCGACGAACTCGCGAGGCTGTACCCTCGCGCGTTCTACTTTTTCGCGACCCACATTTTTTTACCTTCTTCGCGACGGCAAGACTCTGGCGTCGCCTCTCGCGCGCCCGAAACGCGTCTCACTCCCTCACTCCCCTCTTTTTTGTTTTTTTCGCTTGGCAACAGGTTCGCGCGCCGCTCATGCAGCGCGCGTGCGCGCGCGTCGCGTCGCACGTGTTCGAGACGCGGGGCGAGGTGCTTTCGGTGGACGCCTTCGCGTGCGAGATCGCGTCCCTGCGCGAGTCGGTCTCGGCGGATCCGGCCGGCGCGCGCCGCGGCGCGCTCCGTGAGGCGATGGCGCCGCTGCGCGACTGGCAGGCGGACCGAAACGAAACGTTCGAAGAGGATGGCGAAAAAAATAGTCGTCTCGCCGCGCTGGACGACGCCGCTTCGGTGTTCGAGCTGTACCTTGACGCGGCGGAGGGTTTGGATCCGCACGCGAGCGGGGGGGTCGTCCTCGTGGACGCGTGAGGGTGAAAGAGCCTAGCATAGCGTAGAAAATATCATACATGTAGAAAAGGAAAAAAGTTGCAGACTGGTATGTGTGGGAGAAGGAAGAGGAAAAAAGTTGCAGACTGGCATCCAGGCGGCAGGATGTCCGAAAAATCGATTTCCATTTCCCGAAGTTCCCGAACTATTGTGTACCTTCGGACTTGTATGAACCCGATGTCACAAACAGGCGCGGCCCCCGCCTTCCCACGACGCCCTAGCCGAGATGGCGATCGGAGAAGAGACGCGTTTACTCGACCGCGGTGTCGCGAGCCCGGCGCGGTCACCTCGCGTGTTCGCGGCGGTGGCCACGGTCTCCGGTCTGTTACTCGGATGCGCCGGCTTGGTCGTTTTCGGCCGGTCTGGGACGTACCTTCGGATCGGCCTCGGTGTCGAGCCGGGTGACCGCGGCACTCTCGGCGTTCCCGACGCACTCGGCGCACTCGGCTCCGTCCCCACCGGTCAACCGGACGAGACCCTCACGGCCGGTCCCCGTAACCAGCCGCTGTTGAGTCTGTTCATGAAGGGCGACACGAACTCCGAGAATCAGCAGCGCTTCAACACAAACGCGTTCCTCGACGCGTGCGAAGTCAGACCCCAGGAGAGCGAGTTTTGCGTCTTCGTCAACACGAACGACTACTATTACAGGCTGAGCGACCTCATGAACGGTGATCCCAACGCGTTCCCAGTGTCCAAGGTGATGACTGACCCGTTGTACGAGGGATCCATCTTAAAGACGTTGCACTCCGACCCGGCGTTCGCCCAGCAGGACCCCGGCGGGCGACTGAACATGATGGCGGAGGAGATTCGCCGCCGCGACTGCGCGCCGTTCCGCGACGACACGTTGCTGCTGCACCTCAGAAGTGGGGACTCGGGGTGGATCGCGAAAACCGCGCTCGGCGAGGACGAGAGCGGGACTGGCGAGACCGTCGAGACCGTCGACCGCGACGCGTCTGACTTGGGAATCATCGACGCCACCGCCATTCAGGGCATCCTGGCGTACCTGCAGCAGACGCCGTCCATCCGAAGGGTCGTCATGCGCACGACGCTGCACTTCGGCGTGCCCGAGCGGGAAGACGAGGGCCTGATCGACCCGAACGAGTTACAGATGCTGTACACCGAATACGGCCTGAGCGACGCGTCGTTGTGGGGGACGAACTTCATGCTGCACGACGTGTACAACGCGTTGACCGGCGCCGGATACGAGACGTGGGTGACGTCGCACAGCAGCGCCGATCAGGATGCGTGCGAGTACGCGAAAGCGTGTCACTTCCTGTCGCCCGACGGCCGAGGGTTCAGCCATCTCATGACCGAGCTGAACAAAATCCTCGCGCAGTGCTCTTGATCGTACGCTACCTACCGGTACCTTTTAATGCCATGTCATGCCTACTCATACGCCGCGCGAGACGCATTCCCGACTGCGGTTTCTTCTCCGCTCGACAATCCTCGCGCGTTTTCATCATCATCTCCGTCGAGACTCGGAAAGACCGTTCACTGTCTCGTCCCGATTAGGCTTTTCCGGTCGGTCCGAGGGGCACACGGTGGCGCGCCAGAAGGGCGCTACCGAGGAGGCGACACACCGGACATCGGGCGCGATGCCGGAGTTCGAGTCCCTCGCGCAGAAGCGCCGGCGCGAGCTCGAGGCTCGGTGCGTGTCCCCCGACGCCTCTCCCGCGCGCGCGATACGCCTCGTTCGGCATTAGACCCCGTTTCCGCGCAAGACGCGATCCGCGCGAGTGATGCCAATTTAGGGTCGGTCGGCCTGCGCTGCCACCGACGCGCGGGGGCGGATCGACCCCGTGTCGCCGCGAATCGCGGCGGTACCACGGCCACGTCTCGGCGGCGCGTCTCCGTCCGCGTCCGGCGACCGCGACCCGGCCCGACCGGCGCGCGAACGCGAACGACTCGCGGACGCGACACGACTCCCGTGCACACCATTTTCTCACCTCCGCCCTCCGCGCGCCGTTCCCCATCCCGCCCCGAACCCACAGCACCGGCGCGCGCGTTCCCGGCCCCGCGTACAAGGTGAAGACGCCTTCCGTGTTCGAGAAGAAGGTGGCTCCTCTCCCTCCCAAGCCGGCGGTGCCGCCGCTCCGGCGGAAACAATCGGAGAGCACCCACGTCGACGTGATGGCGACGATGTCGGCGTCGGCGGCGCTCTCCCCCCCCAGCTCGCCCGAGAGCTCGCCGGAGGAGAACGACATGGGCGTGGCGAACAGCACGCGAAGGCGAGCCTCGGACGTGAGCGCGTCGGGGAGGAGCGCCGGACGGGAGAGAGGTCGCGCGGGTGGCGGGAAGACGGACCCGGAGGATCGAATGAATGACGACGACGAAGTCGAAGACGCGACGTTTGTTCGAGAACCGCGGTACGACCCCGACGCGGGCGTGTTCCCGCCTCGCGCGAAGCGCGACTGGACGGAGTCCGCGACTCTGTCCGCTATGCCCGAGTGGGGCACGGGGCTCGGTTTCCGGGCCGAGGGCGAGCCTCCCCTGCCCGGCTCGGCGTTCGGGTGGGTGCCCCCCGCGGGCTCCGCGGAGGCGTCGCACTACGTGCGGCCGACCGCCGCCGAGCTGCCTTCGCAGCCGAGCGGCGCGGGGGGCGCGGCGTCTTCCGGCGCGGCGCCGCTCGAGCTCTTCGACGACCCCGAGCTGGAGACGCGCGCGCCCAAAGAGTGGCTCGCGCGAAAAGGCGACGAAGGGGGGGTCGGCGCGCGTTCGCGGTACTTCACGAAACACGGGCAGTTTGCCTGGAAGCCGTGCCTGGTGACGTCGTACGACGAGGCGTCGCGGACGTACGAGATTGAATGGCGCGATACGCCGGGGATTAAAAAACGCGTCCGGCGCCTGAATTTGGTGTTCGACGCCGAGAACTCGGACGCCTTCCGCACGCGCCTCGCGGCGGCCACGACGCTGCGCGAGTACCACGAGCAGATCAAGCGCTACCGCGCGCTGGTGGAACGCGTGGTTTTCGAAAACGACGTGGACGGGGTTTTGACCGAGGACCGACTCGCGCGCGTGTACGACAAGGTGGGGAGCCGACCCGCGCCGGAGCGCATGCCGCAGTGCACGCGAACGTTCTTGGAAGACGCGAAGGATGATTTCAGGCGCGCCACGAAACGGAGCATCCTGGACCTTTCCCTGGATGACCCCGAGAAGGCGAATGTCATCGCGCGCGAAACTGGCGTCGTGCCTTTGCGTCGACGACCGAAAGCGCCGCGGGTCGCCGTCGCCGACCGCTTCGACGGTCGATCACCAACGACGGGAGAAGACGTGGGTGTTCCGTCTGCTCTGTCCGCCGGGAACGCGATCGGGAACCTGGAGACGCGCTTACCGGACGCCGACCCGGGGTTCCTGGAGGCGCTGCACAAGTTTTACGCGGCGTACGATGCGCGCGACGAGAGGTTGACGCTCCTGGCGGCGTCCGCCGTCGTCGACGTCGAGGACGGCGTTCCGGTGGCTCTGTTCCCGGGCGCACCCCTTCCCCCTGCACGACCCATGTCTCTACAGGCGTTCGAGCGCTTCCACAGGCAGTACATGCAGGACACGGCGTCGCGCGTGCGCGCCAACCTCACGCAGCGCGCGTGCGACTTGTGCGTGGCGCTCGAAGAGAAGGTGCGGGACGTCGCGCTCGGAGTCGAGGATCCCGCGGTTCGCGCCGCGCACCTCGCGCGGCTCGCGAAGATGCCCCGCTTTGCGCAGCGTTTGACGCTCGTGGTGCAGGACGGCTTACGGACCGCGGTGGAGCGCGGCGCGCGCGACGCGCGCGAGTTCTGGACGCGGGGCTTCGGGGGCGGGGACGCCGCCGCGGAGGGCGACGCGCACGCCAGACACCGGCCGATGTTTTCGGTGCGGCTGGTGGTTCGCGACGGCGCGGCGGCGTTCGAGCCGCCGCTGGAGTCCGTGCGCGACGCCTCGCTGGCCATATTCGACGACGCCATCGACATGTTCAAGGGATTCCAGTGCGTGCGCGAGAAGGTGATGCAGCAGAGGGGAGCGCTGGACCCCAGCGCCGAGCAAAAAAACGAACCGGACGCGCGCGCCGAGACGGATGAGTTTGGGATTCAAAAACGCATCGTCCCGACGCCGGCGCGCGACGAGCCGTTTGTGGTGGCGGCGCGCGCGGCGATCGCGGAGGTGCTGGAAGAGAACTTCCCCGGGCCGAGGGCGCTCGCGGAGCGCTTCGCCGCGTTCGAGGAGCTCATGGAGAAACCCGAGAACCGCCGAAGAACCGAAGAACCGCCGAAGGTGGATTCGGTGGAGAGCGCGGACGCCGCGGCGGAGAATCGGATCGCGAGCCGAGACGAGTCGGCGGCGGATTCGGGTTTCGCGGGTCCCGGTCCCGGTCCCGACGAAACCCCGGGCGCGTCCGGGCCCGAGCCGTCCGAGCCGTCTGTCTCGACGCATCCGCCCGAGCCCGAGCCCGAGCCCGATCCCGCGGGAGGCTCGGCGCCCCCCGAGCTGACGGAGGAGGAGGAGCCGAAGGAGATGACCCTGGCGGAGACGGAGGCGGAGATGCGGCGCCTGGCGGAGCTGGTGGACGCGGTGGAGTCCACCAGCGACAGTTTCGAGCCGTTCCGCCTGATCGGGGTGGACTGCGTCGAGATCAAGCGCGCGCTCGTGGGCGTGGCCACCGAGCGCCGGGACGCGCTCGTCGCGAAGCTCGTGGAGCAGTTCCACGCTCTGAACGCGGAGGCGTACGGGCGGTTCCGCGCCATCACCGACCGCCTCGCGTCGGACGTCGAGACGCCGGAGGCGCTGGACGACTTGCGCCGCTTCGCGGCGGACGCCGCGCGCGAGACGGAGTCGCTTCGCGCGACGCTGGCGACTTCCGCGGCGATGGCGGAGGCGCTGGAGCGTTCCGGCGTGAACTTGGAAGACGATGTCGTGGACACGTACTGGAACGCCATCACGCAGCCCGCGTCGGTGCCGCAGAAGCTGAAGGCGTACGAGCTCCGCGCCAAGGAGCTCCAGAAGGCGATGACGGAGACGCTCAAGGCGGACATCAAGGCGAACAACGCTTGCATCGCCGAGGCCAAGTCCGCGGTGCACGAGTTCATCGAGCTGGGGAACATCGACCTGGCGGAGGACCGGCTGGCGGCGGTGGAGGCGATGGACGCGCGGCTCGCCGAGTTGAAGAAAAAGGGGGAGGTGTACGCCAACCGCGAGGAGCTCTTTGGGCGGCCGGTGACCACCTACCCGGCGCTCAACTCGCTCTTCCGCGAGTGGGAGCCGTACGCTAACCTGTGGCGCGTGTGCGCCGAGTTCGGGCGGTACCAGCCCGAGTGGACGAACGGTCCGTTCCCGCAGCTGAACCCGGAGAAAGTCACCGCGATGGTGGAGACCTGGAACCGCGCCATCACGAAGATGCTCAAGCACATCAAGGGCGTCCCCGCGGAGGTTTGCGCCGAGCTCAAATCAAGGCTGGCGCGATTCGAGACGAACCTACCGATCGTCGCGGCGCTGCGCAATCCGGGCTTGCGCGACCGGCACTGGAAAGACATGTCGGAGGACCTGGGGTTCGCGGTCAAGGCGGACGCCGAGTTCTCCCTGGCGCGCGCCGTGCAGCTCGGGTTGCACGAGCACATCGACGTCTTGGAGAAGTACAGCGAGGCGGCGAGCAAGGAGTACTCGCTCGAGCGCGCGCTGGATTCGATGCACCAAAACTGGCGCGGCGTCGAATTCGAGACGTCGCCGTGGCGGGACACCGGGTCGTTCGTGCTCAAAGGCACGGACGAGACGCAGATGCTTCTGGACGACCAGATCGTCAAGACGCAGAGCATGCGCTCGTCGCCCTACATCGGCCCGTTCGAGGACCGCGTGAAGCTCTGGGAAAAGAAGCTGACCACCATCCAGGAGGTGCTGGACCAGTGGCTCAAGATGCAGAGCGGGTGGCTCTACCTGGAGCCCATCTTCGGGTCGGACGACATCATGCAGCAGATGCCCGCCGAGGGGCGCAAGTTCAAGACGGTGGACACCACCTGGCGCAAAACCATGCTGAAGTTGGAGCTGACGAGCGAAGTGCTCGTGGTGGGCGCGGACGAGGACCTGCTCGGGTCGCTGCGGAAGTGCAACGAGCTCCTGGACGAGGTGAACAAGGGCTTGAGCGAGTACCTCGAGACGAAGAGGCTGGCGTTTCCGCGGTTTTACTTCCTCTCCAACGACGAGCTGCTGGAGATTTTGTCGGAGACGAAGGACCCGCTGCGCGTGCAGCCGTTCCTCAAGAAGGTGTTCGAGGCGATCCACCTGCTGGAGTTCCAGAAGAACATGGAGGTCACGGCGATGCTCTCCGAGGAAGGCGAGAAGGTGACCTTCGTCAACTCGTTCAACCCGGCCAAGGCGGGGGGCGCGGTCGAGAAGTGGCTCATCCAGTGCGAAGCCGCGCAGCGCGAGACGGTGGCGGCGATGTGCCGCGACGCCTCCAAAGCGTACGCCACGTCCAAGCGCACGGACTGGATGGTGGAGTGGCCCGGCCAGGTGGTGCTGTGCATCGGGTCGCTATACTGGACCTCGCAGACGGAGGCGGCGATCCGCGAGGGCACCATGAAGGCGCACGCCGAGACGGTGAGCGCGCAGCTCATGGAGATTGTCGAGAAGGTTCGCGGGAAACTCACCAAGCTGCAACGCAAGACGCTCTCCGCGCTGGTGGTGCTGGAGGTGCACGCGCGCGACGTCGTGGCGGAGCTCGCGGAGAAGGGCGTCCCGTCTGTCGAGGACTTCGACTGGGCGTCGCAGCTGCGTTACACCTGGGACACGATGGACGACGGGAAGGAGGGCGTGACGGTGAGAATGATCAACGCGGCGATCAACTACGGAAACGAGTACCTCGGGAACTCGAGCCGGCTGGTGATCACGCCGCTGACGGATCGGTGCTACCGCACGCTCATGGGCGCCGTGCATCTGGACGTCGGCGGCGCGCCGGAAGGCCCCGCGGGGACGGGGAAGACGGAAACCACGAAAGATCTCGCGAAGGCGATCGCCATGCAGTGCGTGGTGTTCAACTGCTCGGACGGTTTGGATTACCTGGCGATGGCCAAGTTCTTCAAAGGCCTCGCCGCCTCCGGCGCGTGGGCGTGCTTCGACGAGTTCAACCGCATCGACCTCGAGGTGTTGTCGGTGATCGCGCAGCAGATCCTCACCATCACGCGCGCGAAAGCTGCGCGCGCGCTGGTGTTCGACTTCGAAGGCACGCGGCTTCCCCTGCGGCGCACGTGCAACGTGTTCATCACCATGAATCCCGGCTACGCCGGGCGCTCGGAGCTTCCCGATAACCTCAAGGCGCTGTTCCGCACGGTGGCGATGATGGTCCCCGACTACGCCATGATCTCCGAGGTGTTCCTGTTCTCGAACGGCTACCTGGAGGCGCGTTCGCTCGCCGTCAAGCTGGTCGCCACGTACAAGCTGTGCTCCGAGCAGCTCTCGTCGCAGTCGCACTACGACTACGGCATGCGCGCGGTGATTTCCGTGCTCCGCGCCGCCGGCGCGGTGAAACTCAAGTACCCGGAACGCGACGAGAGCGTGCTGATGCTCATCTCGCTCAAGGACGTGAACTTGCCCAAGTTCCTCGCGCCGGACGTGCCTCTGTTCAACAACATCCTGTCCGACCTGTTCCCGGGCGTGGAGCTGCCCGAACCAGACTACGACCACATGCGCGCGTCGCTCGAGCTGGAGTGCGCGCGGAGGAACCTCCAGCCGACGCCGGTTTTCCTGGAGAAGATTTTCCAGCTGTACGAGATGATCCTCGTGCGGCACGGTTTAATGATCGTGGGGTACTCGTACGGCGCCAAGACGTGCATGTACCGCACGCTCGCGGGCGCGCTCGGGGACCTGAACAGCAAAGGCCTGCTCGAGGAGAACAAGGTGAAAGTGGTGGTGATCAACCCCAAGTCCATCTACATGGGGCAGCTGTACGGGCAATTCGACCCGGTTTCGCACGAGTGGCAAGACGGCGTGCTCGCCAAGAAGTACCGCAAACTGGCGGTGGACACCTCGCCCGACCGCAAGTGGGTGATGTTCGACGGCCCCGTGGACGCGATTTGGATCGAGAACATGAACACCGTGCTGGACGACAACAAGAAGCTGTGCTTGATGTCCGGCGAGATCATCGCCATGTCCAACGGGATGAACATGATCTTCGAGGTGCAGGACCTGGCGGTGGCGTCGCCGGCGACGGTTTCGCGCTGCGGCATGATCTACGTCGAGCCCACGGAGATGGGCTGGGAGCCGCTGAAGCAGAGCTGGATGGCGACCCTGCCGAAGACCCTCGAGCCGCACTTCGCGCGCCTCGAGGAGCTCTTCGCGTGGCTGGTCGAGCCGTGCCTGCGCTTCGTGCGCAAAAACTGCAAGGAGCTCGTGCCGACGTCCGACGTGAACCTGCCCGTCTCGCTGATGAACATCTTCGAGTCCATGATCGACGAGTTCCGCGTTTCCGAGGAGGAAGAGTTCGTGATGTCCGACAAGGACCAGCGCGTGTTCGTGGACAGCGCGTTCGCGTTCGCGGTCGTGTGGTCCATCGGCGGCACGACGGACGGGCCCGGGCGCAAAAAGTTTGACGACTTTTTCCGCAAGCTCGTGGACAAGCGCGTCGACGAGAAGCCCGAGCGGAGCGACTACGACCTCGGCCCGGGCGTCGCCATCGCGTACCCCGAGAACAAACTCGCCAAGACGCTCCCCGCGGCGAGCGAGGGGAGCGTGTACGACCTGCACTTCGAGAAAGAGATGGGCCGCTGGAAGAACTGGCTCAAGATGCCTACGGTGGACACGTCCCCTTTGAACGAAAAGACGGATTTTCTGGACATCGTCGTCACCACCATCGACACGGTGCGCTACCGTTTCTTGTTCGACCTGCTCGTGGACCGCGGAAAGCACGTGTTGTTCGCGGGGCCCACCGGGACGGGGAAGACGGTGTACATCCAAGCCGCGCTGGACGCGAGGGACAAGACAAAGTTCCGGAACATCCAGAGCACGTTCTCCGCGCAGACCAACGCCAACGCCGTGCAGGATATCATCGACTCCAAGCTGGACAAGAGGCGCAAAGGCGTTTTCGGCCCGCCCATCGGAAGCCGCGCCGTCGTGTTCATCGACGATCTGAACATGCCCGAGCTCGAGGAGTACGGCGCGCAGCCGCCCATCGAGCTCGTGCGCCAGTTCTTTGACCACGGCGGCTGGTACGACCGCGGCGAGCTCGTGATGCGTACGTTGCAAGACGTTCAGTTCGCCGCGGCGATGGGCCCCCCGGGGGGCGGACGCAACCCCATCACACCTAGAATGCTGCGTCACTTCAACCTCGTCTCGGTGTGTGACTTCGACGACGCGTCGCTGACGCGCGTGTACGGCCAAATCGCCGACTGGTGGTGCCGCCGCGCGGGTTTGCCGAGCGACGTGGCTGGTAAGACGCCCAACCTGGTGAAGGCGACGCTTGAGATTTACAACACCATCAAGTTGCAGCTCCTGCCGACGCCGTCCAAGAGCCACTACACGTACAACATGCGCGATCTGTCCAAGGTGTGGCAGGGCGTGTCGATGGTGGGCAACGTGCAGAAGGACCTGGGCGCGGTTGTGCGTCTGTGGGCGCACGAGTCGCTGCGCGTGTTCCACGACCGGCTGGTGGACGACGCCGACCGGCTGTGGTTCTTCGACTTCGTGAAGAAGATGGTGAGCAAGCACTGCGGTTTGCAGTTCGACAAGGTGTTCGAGCACCTGGACTTCGACGGCGACGGCAGCGTGGACATCTGGGAGCTGCGCAACCTGATGTACGCCGACTTTTACGACGGGGAAGGGAACTACGCGGAGGTGACGGAGATGTCGCAGCTGCTCTCCGTGGTGGAGGAGCAGCTCGTGGAGTACAACCAGCAGAGCAAAACGCGCATGGACCTGGTTTTGTTCCTGTACGCCGCCGAGCACATCTGCCGCGTCTCACGCGTGATCAGGCAGGAGCTGGGGAACGCGCTGTTAGTGGGCGTCGGCGGCTCGGGTAGACAGAGCCTGACGCGCATCGCCGCGTTCATGGCGGAGTACCAGGTGTTCCAGATCGAAATCTCCAAGAGCTACGGCGCGTTTGAGTGGCGCGAGGATCTGAAAACCGTGCTGCGCAAAGCCGGCGCCGAGGGCAAGCCCACGGTGTTCCTCTTCTCCGACACGCAGATCAAGATGGAGTCGTTCCTGGAGGACATCAACAACGTGCTCAACACGGGCGAGGTCCCGAACCTGTTCGCGAAGGATGAGGTGGCGCAGATCGCCGAGGCGGTCACGGCGCGCGCCAAAAAGGCGGGGATCAACGAAAGCGCGCCCGCGCAGGAGAAGTTTAAGTTTTTTGTGCAGGAGTGCCGCAAGTACCTGCACTGCGTGCTGTGCATGTCGCCCGTGGGCGACGCGTTTCGCGAGCGCCTGCGCAAGTTCCCGTCGCTGGTCAACTGCTGCACCATCGACTGGTTCTCGGAGTGGCCCACAGACGCGCTGCAGAGCGTCGCGACGCAGTTCCTGAGCGAGGTGAAGATGGACGACGACGCCGCGCGCGCCGCGTGCATCGACATGTGCATGGTGTTCCACACGAGCGTCCGGCGGCTTTCCGAGAAGTTCCTCGCCACGCTGGGGAGGCACTGTTACGTGACTCCGACGAGCTACCTGGAGCTCATCTCCACGTACAAGACGTTGCTGGCGGAGAAGCGCACGCAGGTGAGCACGCTTCGCGACCGCTACGAGAGCGGGCTCTCGCAGATCTTCTCCGCGGAGGAGCAGGTGGAGACGATGAAGGTTGAGCTCATCGAGCTCGGCCCGGTACTCGCGAAGACGCAGGTGGAGACGGATGAGATTTTGGTCGTCGTCGGGAAGGAAACCGAGCAGGCCAACGAGGTGCGCGCGGTTGTGGCGAAGGACGAAGCGTTCGCGGCGGAGCGCGCGGAGGAGGCGAAGGCCATCAAAGAAGACTGCGAGGCTGAGCTCGCGGTCGCGATTCCCATGCTCAACGACGCGCTCGCCGCGCTGGACACGCTGACCAAGGCGGACATCACCGAGGTGAAGGCGATGAAGAAGCCGCCCGCCGGCGTCAAGCTGGTGATGGAGGCGGTGTGCATCCTCAAGGGCGTCAAGCCGGAGAAGGTGAAGGACCCCGCGGGCGGGCTGCGCAAGGTGGAGGACTACTGGATCCCCGCGCAGAAGCTACTGGGCGACTCCGGGTTCCTCGCGTCCCTGCGCGACTTCGACAAGGACAACATGCCCAACTCGGTGATCAAGAAGATCACCAAGATGGTGGCGATGCCCGAGTTCCAGCCGGAGGTTATCAAGAAGGCGTCCATCGCCGCGTACGGGCTGTGCTGCTGGGCGCGCGCGATGGAGTCGTACGACCGCGTGGCGAAGATCGTGGCGCCGAAGCGCGAGAAGCTCGCCGCCGCGGAGGCGGAGTACGCCGAGCTCATGGCTGGGCTGGAGGAGAAGCGCGCTAAGCTGCAGGAGGTGGAGGATAACCTGCAGGCGCTCAACGACAAGCTCAACGAGATGCAGGATAAAAAAGCCAAGCTCGAGCACGACGTGGACCAGTGCGAGAAGAAACTGGTTCGCGCCGAGAAGCTCATCGGCGGTTTGGGCGGCGAGAAGGATCGCTGGAAAGAAGTCGCGGCCGGTCTCGCGGTGGACTACCGGAACCTCACCGGGGACGTTCTGCTGTGCGCCGCGTACATCGCGTACCTCGGGCCGTTCACGTTGCCGTTCCGGGAAGAAGTTTTGGCGGAGTGGGTCTGTTTGCTGCGCGAGAAAAACGTGCCGTGCTCGGAGACGTTCAAGCTCATCGCGGTGCTCGGAGAGCCGGTGAAGATCCGCGAGTGGACCATCGACGGCTTACCGAACGACTCCTTCTCCATCGACAACGCCATCGTCATGTCCAAGTCCAGACGGTGGCCGTTGATCATCGACCCGCAGGCGCAGGCGAACAAGTGGATCCGCTCGATGGAACGTTTAAACAACCTGGTGGTGGTCAAACTGACGGACGGCGATTTCGTGCGCAAGCTCGAAAACGCCATCCAGTTCGGCACGCCCGTGTTGCTCGAAAACGTGGGCGAAGAGCTCGACCCCACGCTGGAGCCGCTGCTGCTCAAGTCCACGTTCAAGCAGGGCGGGTCGCTGTGCATCCGCCTCGGCGACGCCACCATCGAGTACCACGACCAGTTCCGCTTCTACGTCACCACCAAGCTGCGCAACCCGCACTACCTCCCCGAGACCTCGGTGAAGGTGACGCTGCTGAACATGATGATCACCATCGACGGCCTCACCGACCAGCTGCTGGGCATCGCCGTCGCCAAGGAACGCCCCGACCTCGAAGAAGAAAAAGTGCGGCTGGTGCTCCAGGGCGCCGAGAACGCGCGCCAGCTCAAGGAGGTGGAGGACAAGATCATCGAGGTGCTCGGGTCGAGCGAGGGGTCCATCCTCGAGTCGGAAACCGCCATCGAGATCATCTCCAGCGCCAAGACGCTGTCCAACGAGATCGCCGAGAAGCAAGCGGTTGCGGCGGTGACGGAGCAACAAATCGACGAGACGCGGCTCGGGTACCGCCCCGTCGCCGTGCACGTCGCGCACCTGTTTTTCAACGTCGGCGAGCTGTGCAACATCGAGCCCATGTACCAGTACTCGCTCGCGTGGTACGTGCGTTTGTTCGACCACGCGATTCTCAACGCGGCGGCGAACACAGACCTCGAGCAAAGGCTGGGAAACCTCATCGACTTTTTCACGTACTCGCTGTACAAGAACATCTGCCGGTCGCTGTTCGAGAAGGACAAGCTGCTCTTCTCCTTCACGCTCGCCGCCACCATCTTTAGTTACAAAGGCTCGCTTGATTCCACGGAGTACCGCTTTTTGCTCACCGGCGGTTTAGGACAAAAAGACGGCGCCGACCAAACGCCCGCACACTGGATCTCGGAGAAGCTCTGGCTGGAGATGTTAAGGCTCTCCGACCTGCCCGCCTTCGCGGGATCGAGTGAAGACGCGCAAGCGGACGAAAATGGTCAAAAAATGGTCGAGCCCTTTTGCGCGTGCTTCGCGCGCGACCCGTCGGCGTGGCGGCACGTCTACGACAGCGCGTCCCCGGAGACGGAACTTTTGCCCGAGCCCTGGCACTCGGCGTTGTCTCCGTTCCAGAAGCTGTGCGTGCTGCGCACGATCCGCCCGGACAAGCTGACGCGCGCGGTTCAGATTTACGTCGAGAACAGCATGGGGCGGCGGTACATCGAGCCTCCGCCGTTTAACCTCGAGCAGTGCTTCGCGGATTCGAGTTGCGTCACGCCCCTCGTGTTCGTGCTTTCGCCGGGCTCGGACCCGATGTCCGGCCTGTTGAAGTACGCCGAGAGCCGCCAGGTGAAGATCGAGTCTTTGTCGCTCGGGCAGGGCCAGGGCGCGAAGGCGGAGGCGCTCATCGCCAAGGCGGTTAAAGACGGCTCGTGGGTCGTGCTGCAGAACTGCCACCTCGCGGTTTCGTGGATGACCACCCTGGAGCGCATCTGCGAAGCGTTTGTCACCGACGAAGAGCCTCCGCACGAGAACTTCCGCGTCTGGCTCACATCGTACCCGAGCCCGCACTTCCCGGTGGCGGTGCTTCAGAACGGCGTGAAGATGACCAACGAGCCCCCGAAGGGCATGCGCGCGAACATGATGCAGTCGTTCTCGAGCGACCCCATCTCCGACCCGGACTTTTACGAGGATTGCGCGCGGCCGGCGGCGTTCAAGAAGCTGCTCGTGGGCCTGGCGTTTTTCCACGCCGCCATCCAGGAGCGCATCAAGTTCGGGCCGCTCGGCTGGAACATCCCCTACGGGTTCAACGATCCGGATTTGAAAATCTCCCTGCGTCAGCTCCGCATGTTCCTGGACGAGAGCTCGCCGGACGCGCCGCTTGATACGCCGTTAAAGACGCTCGTGTACCTGGTGGGCGAGTGCAACTACGGCGGGCGCGTGACGGACGGCCACGACCGCCGGACGCTCATGTCCATCCTGACGGATGAGCGCGGAGGTCCGTTCCACGCGAACATCATGCGTGACGACTACGTGTTCTCCCCCTCGGGCGTGTTCCGCGCGCCCGCGCTGGAGTCGCGCGAAGAGGTGCTGGAATACTTCAAGCAGCTGCCCATCGCGGCGGACCCCGAGGTGTTCGGGCTGCACGCCAACGCCGACATCGCGAAGGACCAGAAGGAGACGGATACGCTCCTGGACGGCGTGCTTCTGACGCAGGGCGCGTCGAGCGGCGGCGGCGGCAAATCCAAGGAGGAGACGCTCAAGGAGGTGGCGGCACAGATCAGCGACTCGCTGCCTCCCCTGTTCGATCTGGAGACCGCGAACTACAAGTACCCGGTGGAGTACTACGAGAGCATGAACTCCGTGCTGTGCCAGGAGCTCGTGCGGTACAACCGGCTGTTGGCGGTGATCCACAAGTCCATCGGCGATTTCGGGCTCGCGTTGCGCGGTCGCATCGTCATGACCGGCGAGCTCGACGCGCTCGGAAGCGCGATGTACGACGGCAAGATCCCCGCGATGTGGGCCAAGAAGTCTTACCCGTCGCTCAAGCCGCTCGCGGCGTACGTCTCGGAGCTCCTCAAAAGGCTCGCCATGCTGCAAAAATGGATCGACGAAGGCGCGCCTCCGCGGTTTTGGATCACCGGCTTTTTCTTCACGCACGCGTTTCTCACGGGCGTGTTACAGAACTTCGCGCGCAAGAGGAAACTGCCCATCGACTCGGTGGTGTTCGACTTCAAGGCGATGCCGAGCACCGCGGACTTCTCGAAGAAGCCCGAGGACGGCGCGTTCTGCCACGGCATATTCATGGAGGGGTGCAAGTGGGACGAGAACACCATGCTCCTGCAGGAGTCCGACCCGAAGGTGCTGTACACGGATGCGCCGACGTTTTGGTTCGTGCCCACAACCGTGGACAACCGAGCCGAGTTTCCGCATTACGTGTGCCCCATCTACCGCACCGCGGAACGGCGCGGCGTCTTGGCCACCACGGGGCACTCGAGCAACTTCGTGATCAACCTCACGATCCCGAGCGACCAGCCGCAGAACCACTGGATCAAGCGGGGGGTCGCGGGGCTGCTCTCGCTCTCGTACTGAGTCAAACGCGCCGTCGCGCGCGCTCCAAAAAGAAAACGCGGAGGAGCGCGAAAAAAAAAAAAAGCGCGTCGTCCGTCGGACCCGAAAACGTCTAGCCATCCGGGGTGACGACGACGCGCGTTTCGCGCGGCGAAGAACGAAACGTTCGTCTACCGCTCACGCATCAGTCTCTACCGCGTGTTGCATCGCGAAGGCTACTGTGTTGTATTACTACTTATTTATACTACTTTACGAATCGACGAATCATCCGTGGAAGGCGCCGGCGACGGCGCCGGCGCCGATGGTGAGCGCGAGCGCCACGAGCACGGGGTTATCCCCGGACCAGAAATCAGGCGTGTTTTTCGCTTTGCGCACGATCTCCTCCAGGCTCTCCTCGCCCACGTCGCGCGTCACGCCCTCCGTGTCCGCCAGGGTGACGGACGGCTTCGTGGCGGTCGCGGACGCGGCGGCGCCGACCGCGCCCCCTTCCTCGAACAAGTCGGGCTCGTCGCGGAGCAGGTACCTGGTCTCCGGGTCCACCTTCGCGAGCCACTTCTGGTAGAAGAAGCGCTCGAGCTTCCGGCTGTCGTCACCCTTGAGCTCGACGAGGTAGTCGCGGAGCTTGCCGGTGCGCTTGTTCACCGCCAGGTTCACGCGAGCGCCGGGGACGAGCACGTACCACCAGTACGCGGTCATCACGCCCACGGTCAGAAGCACCACGCCCTGGCTCTGCAGCGCGGAGGTGTCCATGGGCGAGGGGACGTAGTCGGTGATGGCGGTGCCGAACTGCAGCGCGTCGTCCACCTCGGACGCGCGCGGCACGACCGCCACGCGCGAACGGCGCGCCGAGACGCGAGCGCGAAGGCCACGCGTGGTCGCGGTGCGCCGGAGAGACGCGCGCGCTGCCCCGCGGGGGACGCATGTCGGGTGCGAGGCGACGGTGGCCATCGCTCCGGTCGCGCGCGCCTCGCAAAATGACGTGTCCTGTTCTCGGGTCACTCCAGCATGTCCAGGCCCAGGCAGCAACAAAATAATGCGCCGACGACGCGCGCGAGCGTTTCGCCCGCGTCGGAGACCCACGCGAACGCGATCAGGCAGGGCATCCAGAAGCAGGAGCCGCTGGGACGGCTCTTGAGCACCACGGGAGGTGGTGGCGGGAACGCCGGCGCCACATGCATGGTCGCGCCACACACCCCGCACGCCACCACCGGCGCGCCCGGCGGGGGCTGGACCGTCGCGCGGCACGTCGGGCAGATGATGAGTTGGAGCGGCATCCCGGTCACCATGCCGCTCGGAGGCACCATCTGAGGATTATGCATCGGATACATGCGCGCGCGCGTGCGTGCGCGTGCCGTTGGTGTCCGTGCGGTCGCACGGAAGGGTGAGGCTGGGACGCCGACGCCTACGAAGCGCGCGCGTTGACTGACCGCGAGCGAGTCGATCCGTCGGAAAAAGCGTTCCACCCGCTTGCGAAGAGAAATCTGGAGAGTGGACTGTACAAGTGTAAACTCGCCACCTGGCCCATTCGAGTCGAGAAAAACCGTGTCCGTTTGAACGCCAGCTGGAACGGCCTGCACACAAGATTTTCGACTCGCGCCAAATTTTTTTGTTTTTCGAAAGATTTTTGTGTCTTTTCGCCAAAAAGCGCTTTGAAAAGCCGCGGGAGACGGCGCGACGTCCACTGTTCGACGGCACACACCACGCCTCGACCGCGCTCCACGCCCGTTCCGCGTCCGCGCGTTCCCCCGGACCCCCTCCGTGCCCCCCGCGCACGCGCTCGACTCACCGAGTCTCGAGGCGCACACAGCCGCCGGTCTCCGACCCGCGTCCGCGTGCCGTCGAATTGCATCGCGCGAGCGACGCTACGCTTTAAAACCGCGCGAAAACCAACGGTTTGACCTCCGGCGATGGCCGCCACGCTCGTATCCGCCGCGCTGACGCGCGCGCCCGCCGCGCGGCTCGCCGCCGCGCGACGCCCGCGAACCGCCCGCGCGGCCGCGCCGCGTCGCTCGGCTCGCGCCGTGCCCCGCACTGTCGTCGCGCGCGCGCGACGGGATTTCCACGTGCCCGACCGACTCGTCTCCTTGGACGCGCCCGGTTCCTCCGCTCCGGGCCGCGCGCTCGGCGCCGGCACCGCGCGGTACCGCGTCACGTTCTACACCGGCGAGAAGATGGGCTCCGGGATATCCGCGCCGGACGCGGGCGTGCAGATCATGCTCATCGCCGAGGACGGCCGCGCGTTCATGCACAGGCTGGACCGCTACCCCGACCTCCCCGCTGATACCAATGTCGGGAAACCGCCATCGAAATACTCGTACCCGCGGTTCGAGCGCGGCGGCGCGGATGAGTGTTTCTTCGCCGCGCCCGACATCGGCGTCCCGGTCGCGATCTGGGTCGCGCCGGAGCAGGGCGGGGACTGGTTCCTGGAGGAGGTTGAGGTTGTGGTGGAGACTGTGGACGAAAGGAGTGCGCTCGAGTTCCCGGATGCGCCGCCGAAGTACGTCGCGTCGCGCGGCGCAAAGCCCGTGTCCTTCCCGTGCGGCGAAAACGTGCGCGACGCCGTCGAGCTGCGCCCGTCGGCGTTCGTGAAGCTCACCCCCGAGCAGCGCATGGAGATGCGCGCGGAGGGCCTGAGGGAGTACGGCGCGCTCAAGGTGCGCATGCTCGCGGTCACGGGCGCGGCGGTGGTGCTCGGGTGCGGCGTCACCGCCGCCATGAGCCGCGGGAGCGACCTCGAGGCGATGCGCGCGTTTGCAAGCGGCGGCGGCGTCGGCCTCGTGTACCTCTGGATGCTCACGTTTAACGTCGACGCGCTCGGCGCCGGCGTCGACGTACACAAAGGCGGAGACCGAACGGGTAAAGACGGCACAGGCTCTGACGACAAGAAAGCGTCTTTGGCGTTTCTCAACGTGTGTCTCAACGTGCTCGTGCGCGGCGCGTCCTCGTCGCCGGTGCGCATCGCGCTGTTAGCGTGGTGCGGCGTCGCCGGCGCGCGTTTTTTGGGCCTCGACGACGGCATCGACGCGTTCGGGAACCCGGCGGCGCCGCACTACGGCGACGCGCTCGCGGCGGTTCTCGGCTTTTTTTCGTACAAAGCCGGCGTGCTCGTCGCGGGGTTCTCGGGGACGGACATCATGAACCCGGCGCCGCCGCCGGACCAGCCCGCGTACGTGCGCGTCGAGGAGACGCGCGGCGTCGACGGACGCGAAGGACGCGAGAGGTGGTGAGGGGAGACGCGTTACGTGAAAAACGAGTTTCGGTTCGGGAACGAAAGACGGAGGGGAGACCTTCGCGACAAAAAGCGCGTCCGACGACTGCACGCGCGGACGCGATGTACCAACAGCCTGTAGTGACGCCGCGCGACGAAAAGCGCGAGGAGCGCTTTTTTTTCTGTACTGTATCTGAGAGAGCGTCGCGACGAAAACGAACGGAGAGGTTCGCATTCGGACGTATTTTGTAATTTTACGCGCCAAGACGAAACGCTCGACGCTCGACGCTCGCGCGTCACTCCCCCCCGAAACTCGAGCGGTCCGGCCGCGACGAAGGGTTATCCCCGCCGCCGCCGCCACCGCGCGGTTTCCAAAGCCGCACCTGGTTACCGCCGCGCCCGCCGCGCCCGCCGCGCCCGCCGCGAGGCGTGAACTCGCGGTCGAAACGCGACCCGCGCTCGGGGCGACCGCCGCCGCCGTAGCCTCCGGAGCCCCCGAACCCGCCGGCGCGGTCCTCGTATCCGCCGCCGCGACCGCCGCGACCGCGACCGCCGCGGCCGCCGCGGCCACCGCGCCCCCGCGGCGCGAAACCGTCGTCGCCGTAGCCCCCTCTTCCCCCCCCTCCGCCGTAGCCGCCCCCGAACTCGCCCCTGCCGCGGCCCCTCCCGCCCGAAGGAAACTCGCCCCTCCCCCTCGGCGCGAACCCGCCGCGAGGGGACCCCTCGTCCAGCTCGAGGCCGTCCAGGTCCGACCCGAACCCGCCCTGCGTGCGGGCGCGGCGCTCGAACCCGCCGCGGCCGCGGCCGCCGCGGCCGCCGCGGCCGCGTCCGCGTCCGCCCCCGCCGTAGCCGCCGTAGCCCCCGCCCCCGTACCCGTCATCGAACGCGCCTGGGCGAGATCTCGCGGGGGGAGGTCGCGTGTCCCACCCGTCGTCCGAGCCGTACGCGTCGTACCCGCGCCCGCCGCCGCCGCCGCGCGCTCTTCCTCCGCGGAACCCTTCGTAACCTTCGTCGTCAAAATTACCTCGGCGGCGCGCCTTGTCGCGTCGATAATCGCCGTCGTCGTCCTCGTACCGTCCCTTACTCGAACGTCCCCGCGACGCGAAACCGTCCCCTCGCCCCCCGCCGCGTCTGCCAAGAGAGGTAGAGTAGCGGTCCTCCTCAAACTCCGGGCGCTCCGGCCTCCGCTCGCGTCGCTCCACCCAGCGCGGCTGCTTGGGGTTCGCCGGCGAGCCGACGCCTCCGCCCCGGGCGGCGCTCGCGGGCGCGCGGGGCGAGTCCGCCAGGGTCGTCAGGCGCCTGAGCAGAGACTGCATGACGGCGCGCGGCGGGCGGTCACGCGGCTTGACGTCCTCCGCGTAGACGTGCAGCACGCGCAGGACGTCGGAGAGCTTCACGGCGCCCATCGCGTTTTGGTCGTGGTCGGCGGCGGCGCACCGCCCGCGCAGGTCCGAATCGTCCACGCCCAGGTGCGCGCGCAGACGCTTGAGCGCGTTCACCTGCTTCCGGCCGGAGGAGTTGCCCTGGTTGTGCGGCATGGGGTGGTCCGCCAGCACGTACAGCTCGCGCTCGGAGAGCCGGTCAAACGCGTCGTCGCGGTCGCGCGAAAACTCGAGCAAAAGGCGTTTCTTGTTCGAGTACGTCAGCTCAAACGCGTCGGCGGAGGAGACGGAGGAGACGGAGCTCTCTTTGGCGACGTGCGCGAACGGGTCGTCGTCCAGGTCCATGCGCACGCCATCCTCGACGAAATCCGTCTCCTCCTCGTCGTCGTCGTCATCGGACGAGGAGGCGACGGCGCGCGCCCACTCGGGCGTCGACAGTTTGGGCAAAACAGCGTCTTTGTCGTCGCCCCAGCCGGGGGGCGCGTTGGGGCTCTCCAGCGAGTACCCCATGCCCTGTAACTTGGCGAGGAACGCGTCGAACTCGAGCCACGCGCCGCTGGGATCCCAGTCCTGGGCGTCGGAGTCGGTCAGTGACGCTGAGACATAAGCGGTCGATGCGTCGTCGGCGGCCGACGTCGGAACGCCGACGATGTCGTCGAGCATCGCGTCGAACGACGCGCGAGCATCGCCGGGCGCCGACGCGACGGCGGCGAAAGGGTCGTCCAGCCCATCGTCGAAGTCCAGAACCTCATCGAGCGCCTCGTCGTCCAGGAACGAGCCCGAGCCGCGAGTTAATGCGTCGTCGTCGTCGGGGGCGACGCCCGCGTCCGACGCGGAAGCCGCCGCCCGAACGCCGTCCAACCCGTCATCCGCCGCGTCGTCGCGGGCCCGATGAGAAAAGGGCGCGCGAGCGCGTCGCGCGCTCCGCGCGCCGAGGAGGCGCGCGACGAGCCGAGGGGCGCTCGTGGACGCGCCGAGCGCGTGCGAAGTGACACCGCGACGCGCGTCGGCGGTGGTCCTGGCGCACGCCGCGGGGACGGCGGCGGGGCGTCTGGACGCGCCCGACGCGGTCGGCACGGCGTGCGCGCGCGCGGCGAACCGGCGAGGGCTTAGGTTAATGATGGTCATGGCGGTGTCCGCCGTTCGGGCCTGGCGGACGCCCAAACGAACCGCCGAAGTGAGCGTGTGCGTGAGGTGTACGAGTTCGCGACGCAAGCAGTGCATGTACCCGGGGCTCACGTGCTGGTCTGACCCCCGATCAGCCGCGCACCGAGCTCTGATCGACCCGAGGGCGAGAGCTCTTTTTCGCACGCGCTTTCGTCGCCGCCGACGCGGGCGCCGGCGAATTTGTGAAAAAATCGTCGAAGGCACCTGTTTCAGTCATCCGCTGTGAGAACGAAACCTCTCCCTCCCGACCCGCCACCGGCACAACTCGAGGCGCCTCCGCGTTCGCGCACGCGCCTACGCTCACCAGGGACTGCTCGCGCGCGTCGAACCTCCGACCGAGCCTCCGACCGTCCACCGGCCGACCGAGAGCCACTCTCAGAGAGGTTTTTGTTTTGAAAATCGCCGATGGTTGCCGCCATGGCGTGCGCTTTTTCATCCGCCGCCTTCGGCGCGACCGCCGGGGTCTCCTCCCGGTCCCCGGCCTCGCGCCGCGCGCTCTCGCGCCGCGCGCACCGCGTCCCCGTCCGGCGCGCCGCGCGGCCCGCCGCCGGCCTGTTCGACGGCGGCAAGGACGACCGGCCGGTGGACTCCATGTCCGCCGACGGTTTGCCGCGCACGGCGAAGATCGGCATCCTCGGCGGCGGTCAGCTCGGGCGCATGCTGGCCATCGCTGGCGCGCCCATGGGCGTGCGCGTTCACTCCCTCGACCCGAACCCGGCGTCTCCGGCGTCCATCGTCGCGATCCCCACGGAGGGCTCGTTCCAGGACGCGGCGGACGTCATCGCGTTCGCGAAGGACTGCGACGTTGTCACGGTGGAGATCGAGCACATCGACGTCGCCGCGCTTCGCGATTTGGAAAAGGCGGGCGTCGACGTGCAGCCGTGCAGCAACACTCTGGCGATCATCCAGGATAAGTTCGCGCAGAAGGAGCACTTCAAGAAGGCGGGCGTGCCTCTGGGTGCGTTTCAGTCCGTGGAGAGCGAGGAGCAGCTCGCCGCGGTCGCTCAAGAGTTTGGGTTCCCGCTGATGCTCAAGTCGCGGCGCATGGCGTACGACGGCAAAGGCAACGCGGTGGCGAAAACCGCGGCGGACGTGAAGGAGGCTGTGGCGAAACTCGGCGGGTTCGAGAAAGGCCTGTACTGCGAGAAGTGGGTCCCGTTCGAGCGCGAGCTCGCGGTGATGGTCGTGCGCGCGCGGGACGGCGAGACCAGGGCGTACCCGGTGACGGAGACGGAGCACGTCGACAACATCTGCGACGTCACGATCACGCCCGCCGACGTCTCCGCGTTTGTCGCCGCGGCGGCGACGGAGGCGGCGCAGAACGCGGTCGCGTCGCTGGAGGGCGCGGGGGTGTTCGGCGTCGAGCTGTTTCTCTTGAAAGATGGCTCGATTTTGCTCAACGAAATCGCGCCGAGGCCGCACAACTCGGGGCACTACACCATCGAGGCGACGGCGTGTTGCCAGTACCAGTCGCACCTGCGCGCCGTTCTCGGCTGGCCGCTGGGCGACGTCTCGCTCACGTGCGGCGGCGCGGTGATGAAGAACATCCTGGGCGACGGCGAGGGCGACGCCGCGATGCGCCGCATGCACGACCTGATGGGGGCGGCGCTCAAGGTGCCCGGCGCCAACGTGCACTGGTACGATAAGCCGGAGGCGCGCGCCGGGCGAAAGATGGGCCACCTCACCGTCGTCGCGTCGCACGCGCGTCTCGCGATGGCCCGGCTGGACGCCGTCGTGGCGGCCGCCGGCGGCGACCCCGACGGCCACGTCGTGAAGCCCCCCCCCTCCGTGGGCATCATCATGGGCTCGGACTCGGATCTGCCCACGATGGCGGCCGCCGCGGAGACGCTGGAGAGCTTCGGCATCGGCGTCGAGGTGACGGTGGTCTCCGCGCACCGCACGCCCGAGCGCATGTTCGAATACGCCAAGAGCGCCGCCGGGCGCGGGTTGCGGTGCATTATCGCCGGCGCGGGGGGCGCCGCGCACCTGCCCGGCATGGTCGCGGCGATGACGCCTCTGCCGGTGATCGGCGTGCCCGTGCCGCTCAGGCACCTGGACGGCGTGGACAGCGTGCACTCCATCCTGCAGATGCCGCGCGGCGTGCCTGTGGCGACGGTGGCCATCGGTAACTCCACCAACGCGGGCCTGCTGGCGGCGCGCATCGTCGGCGCGTACGAGCCGGCGGTGCTGGCGGCGATGGCGGTGTACCAGGACGACATGGAGAAGGTGGTCAACGCCAAGGCGGAGAAGATGGAGAAGGACGGGTACAAGAAGTACCTGGAGGGGATGAAGTGAGCGCGAGTGGTGGCTCTATACGCGTACGGTACGTAGAAAAACGAAACATTTCGTCAAAAGGCCTTTAAGAGAGTGTTACGTAGACGACGTAGTAGTACGTCGCCGTCACGCGTTGGAAAAGTCACCCCGCGCGGTGTGGAACTCGGGCGTCCCGGCGCTCTCGCCGACGCTGAGCCCGGCGAGCCCGGCGAGCGCCGCGCCCGCGCCCGGCGGACCCGACCCGTCCCCTAGTCCTTCGCCCTCCGCGCCGGGGAAGATGGACGCCATGCTCGGCCTCTGCCGCGCGGCTTTCTTGCGCACCTCGCCGTTCCCCACCACCTCGAAGTTCTTGTACGTGTACCCGACGAAATCGAGATCCTTCTTTTTCCGTTCGTGGAGCCCGGCGGTCGTGGCGGCGGCTTTCGCATCCTTCTTCTCCTCGTCGAAGTGCTCGAAGTTCTGCGTGTCCAGCTCCCCCTGCACGTCCGGCGTGTACGGCGCCTTGACGCGGTACAGGCTGTCCCAGTCGAGCCCGGCGAAGAACGGGTGGTGCTTGATCTCGCTCGCGCCGCCGTTGCTGCCCAGGCGCGCGTCGACGTCGCACAAAAGGCGCTCAATGAGGTCGCGCGCGTCCCGCGACAGCGGCACCTCGTTCGGGAAGCGCAGGTGGTGCCTCCAGTGCACGATCTTGCGACAAGTAGTCATGGGCTCGTCCGAGTAGAACGGCGGGTACCCCACTAACATCTCGTACATGATGGCGCCCACGGACCAGAAGTCGCACTCTAAACCGTACCCTTTCTTGAGCAAAACCTCCGGCGCGATGTAATCCGGCGTGCCCACCGTGCTGTACGCCAGACGACGCCGGTTCTGGTGCCAGTTCTTCAACTGCCGCGCTCTTTTCGCCACAGAGTCATCGCCATCGTCGTTCAATTCGCCGTTCGTCTCCTCCTCCAGGTCCTCCTCCGCGACGGACGGGAGCGATCGAAGAATCTCGCCGTCCACGGGCTTGCACAGGCCAAAGTCGCTGAGCTTCATGTGACCGTCGCGGTCGAGGAGCAGGTTGTCGGGCTTGATGTCCCGGTGGATGAAGTTCGCGGCGTGGACCCTCTCCAGCGCCAAGATGGTCTGCGCGATGTAGAAGCGCGTCTCCTCCTCCGTCAGCGTGTCCCGACGCATGAGCAGAGTCATCATGTCCCCCCCGGGCAGGTACTCCATCACCAGGTACAAAAACTCCTCGTCCTGGAACGAGTAGAAGAGCTTGACGACGGCTTCGTCGTGCACCTCCGCGAGCAAGTTTCTTTCCGCCTTGACGTGGTCCACCTGCCCCCGGCGAACCATCTCGGTTTTCTTCAGCTTCTTCATGGCGTACACGCAGCCGTTGCTCTTGTCCCGCACCAAGCGCACCTCGCCGAACGCGCCTCTGCCGATGATGGTGAGGGGCTCGAAATCCTCCGCGGTCAACTTGGCGCGCTTCAGGCGCGTGAACTCGCGCTCGCGCCGCTCGAGCTCGGACAGGAGCTCCTCCTTCGTCTCCGTGGGCATGGAAGACGCGCGCGCCTCGTGCTCGACCGCGGCGCGGCGCTCCACGCGCCGACGCAGCGCGTCCGCCTGGTTCTTATACAGGTTCTCGATGTACGCCTTCGCCGCGTCAACCTTCTTCTTCGTCTCCGGGGTGGGGGGGTCGTGCTGGGGCGCCCCGGGGGGGAGGATCCCCGCGCTCCCCGCGGAGGACGAGGACGAATCGTTCAGCGGCTTGTTCCCGGTCATGCGGCCGAGCCAACTCGTGCCGCCGGGGCTGCTCATCGCGGGTGACCCTTTCGGATCGAAGGGACGCGACCGCGAGAGTGGAGTCGGACTATTCTTTTGGCCACAACACCACATCGGCACATCAGGTGCCGAGCGGTCGGCCGACCGCTGAAACACAAAAAGAGCGAGAAAGCATGTTGGTCACATCACTCGTTCGAGCGCGATGGGACGACGATGAACGCCGACCTGGTCGCCGCGCAGCTCGAGGAGTTCCGCGCTGCGCTCGCGGAGGTCAACGCGAACGTGCGTCTTCTCCCCCTCTCCCCGTGGTCTTCTCCGCCGCGCTTCCCTCGCTGACCCTTCTTGTCGTCACCCCCGAAAACGACAGCTCGACGCCGCTTCCGAGGCTTTTGAACGCGCAAAGGCGTCGCACGACGCCGAGGGCGCCGATTTCACGACGCGGCACACGCGGGCCGTGCGCGATGCCGCGCGCGTCGTGGACGAGAAGTGGGCCACCGCGCGCCGCGAGAACCTCGCCGGGTACGCGGACGTCACCGGTTCCCTGGACGCGACCAAGGACGCGTTCGCGCGCGTCGCGCAGGCGAACGCGGCCGGGGTGCTGGAGCGGGACGAGGAGTTAAGGGCGTTCGGCGACGCGTTTCGTTCGTTCGAGCGAGACGTACGCGAAGAACTCGCGTTCCAGGAAAAAGCCGCGGCGTGGCCCGAGTCCGCGATGCGTGATTTCCTGGAGGACGTCAAAGAGGACAAGCGGGTCGTCGCGGTGCTTTCCCTGGAGCGCATCGACGAGGCGCACCGCGCGTCGCGCCGGGCGCGCCGCGACGCGTTTCGCGCGACGCTCGGTACGATTGCGACGGACATCGACCGCGCGCGCGAGGCGGATGGCGAGCGCGTACGCGTGGTGAAGGAACGCGCGGAGGTGTGGGACAGGAGGCTCGGCATAGAGCGCGGGATCCAGGAGGGGATGCCAGACGCGAAAATTAAAACGCGGGGGGTAGGAGATGATGGAGCGTAGACGACTAGCTAGGGGATGAAAAACGCGAAACGCCGCGCGCGACGAAGACGAAGACGAAAACGTTCGCGAGCCTGCGAAGACTCAAAAGAAGGTGCTTCTCGCGTTTCTCAATTCCGAGAGGCGAAGAACCCGTCTCCCGCGCCGACCTCACTCCCTCCTGGCGCGACACAGCATGTCTCTGTCCGCGGAGTGGTGTGGGGTGCCCCCGCGCGCGCCCCCGAGTCGGTCGCTCGCGAGCCGGGGCTCGAGCGCCGCGACCGGGGGAAGAGTCGCGTGGCGACATCCGAGAGCGGCGGCGGCGGCGTCCCCGAGATGTCGCTCCTCCGCTTTGGAGGTTGTGTGCGCGCGTAAGCCCATGCGCCTGTCGAACAACAAGAAAAAGGCGAAGCAGGAGGCTGCTAAGCGAGGCAAAAACAAAGGCGGCGGCGGCGGTGACGGCTCCATGTCCCCGCAGCAACGCGTCAACGCGGCGAACCACGAGGCTCGGCGTTGGCTTGGCCAGCACTTCCTCATCGACCAGTCGGTGATCCTCGACGCGGTGGCCGCCGCGGACGTGCGCGCCGGGGACCGGATCCTGGAGATCGGCCCGGGCACGGGCAACCTGACCGTGGAGCTGCTCAAGGCGGGCGCCACGATCGACGCCGTGGAGAAGGACCGGAGCCTCGCGGACAAGCTGCAGGATACGTTCCGAGACGAAGAAACGCTCACCGTGCATCAGGCGGATTTCCTCAAGTGGGACGTTCGCGGCGCGTTTCGCGCCGCGTCTAATTCTCGCGGCGAACGTTCGGCGGACGTCGATGACGTCGATGACGTTGACGACGCGGACGCCTCGATCGATTCCCGCGCGAAGGTTGTGGCGAATATCCCGTACAACATCACGACGGACATCCTCAAGACGCTTTTGCCGATGGGAGACACGTTCGGCAACATGGTGTTCATGTTCCAGGAGGAGGTTGCGCGTCGGTTGATCAAGGACGAAGCCGGGAACAGCGACTACCGCCCCATGTCCGTCCGCGTGCACTACTACAGCACCCCGTACTACATTCGACCGGTCACCGCGGCGTGTTTCGACCCACCCCCGAACGTCGAGTCGTGCCTCATCGGGTTTCGCCCGAAGCGACCGGAGGAGTACCTCCCGCTCAACGGCACGGAGCGTCAGTTTTTCGCCTTTGTGCAGGCGTGCTTCGCGCAGAAGCGCAAGATGCTCAAGAACAACCTCAAGGCGGTGTGCGACGACGAGACCATCGCCGCGGCGTACGAGGCGCTGGGCAAGCCGGAGAAGACGCGCGCGCAGGAACTGACCATGCCGGAGTACGTGCGACTGTTCAACTTCGTGCGCGACAGAGGGCAAGCCAGGGCGGAGGCGCTCGCCGCCGGGCAAAACGTAAACGCGCAAAAAACAGTCGCGTCATCCGGCGACGACGACGACGACGCGACGCTTTTGAAACCGACCAAGAAGCAGCGCGAGACGTCGGAAAAGGTGCGTAGGGCGACGTCGCGGTTGGTGGCGCAGGCGGTCGAGGGGAACAGAAAAGAGGCCGCGGAACAGCCACGGAGCTTTAAGAGCGAGTGACAAGCTTCCGTGGTTTGTATTCAAGCGGCGCGTATGTACTTTGTAGTCCTCCTTTCGAAAAAAAAAGCACCGTTTGCGTTTATCTACGACTCGTTTCTCGTCGTTCAGTCTAGGTCTCCCGGCGCGTCGCCCGCGCCGGCCGCCATCTCGCCCTTGAGCGCGGCGAGCCGTTTCCTCACCTCCGGGTCGATCTCGTCCTCCGCCGCCCTCTTCCCCTTGCCCTTGGACGCGCCGTCGGCTTTGCGCTGGATCGCCTCCGTGATGGGCGTGTTCCACCAGATGGGACCGCCGTCGGCGCCGTCTCCGGAGACGCACGAGATGCATCCGGTTCTGACGTTCGGGGTGAGTCTCTGCGCGGGCGCGCGCGCGCCCATCGGCACGCGGCATATGGACGCCGTGCCGAAGTTGGTGTCGCCCTTCTGTATGCTCAGCAGCGAGCACAGGTTCTCGTACCCCGGTTTCCGCCACTTGCTGATCAAAGCCTGGTCCGCGATCTTCTCGCGGCACAGGTAATCGTACAGCTCCTGGCTCAGAGCCTTGCGCTTGTATCGCAGGTCGAACAGAAAGCGGTTCTTCTCCCAGTGCACGCGGTGGATGCGCCACGTGAGCTCGTTCTTCCTCTTGCCCTCGTGCTCCTCCGCGACCGCGTCGCGCATCTGGCTCTCGAAGTCCTCGATGGAGGACTCGATGAGGTCCCAGCCCTCGGGCGGGCGCTTGCCTTTCATGCGCCGGCGGAACGACATCGTCGCGGAGACGCGCGAGATTCGGCGGGGAACCGCGTGACTCGTCCGGCGCGCGCGCGCTTAGGGTTTGTTCGCGCGACGCGACGAGCCACCGGGCGCGGTCGTGCCGGGTTCGGAGGCGCCGGTGTGCCTTCGCAGCGCAGACGGGGGGGTCGCGCGGTCACCTAGTCGAGCGCAGTCGCCGAGTCGAGGCGGCGCGCGCCTGGAAGTGGCGCGCGGGCCAAGGCGAAAACTCGGGTGCAGTGCCGAGTTGCCGCGACCCGCGACTCGCCTTTTCAAACTTTGAGGAAAACCACCTGTTTTCCCCTGCATCAGATTTCGAAATCGGGATGGAGAGCCTCGAGGCTCCTCTCGTGGCGCGCACAACGACCGGCGTGGCGCACGCGTCGCGCGGAGGCGTTCGTCGCAGGAGTGTCTGAGGAGCGCGTGACGAGCATTCGTGTCCGCTCTCCTCGGCGCGGGCGAGCTCGCACGTCTCCTCGGCGCGGGCGAGCGCGCACGTCTCCTCGGCACGAGATCCTCCACCGACGGTCGAGATGCAGTGGGCGGCACTGAACGACGGGGGTCGGGTGGCCGACCCCGCCTCGGCGGCGGCCGCTCGCGTGACGAGCGAGGCGGAGGAGTCCCGCTTGACGTCGAGCTACGAGGCGGCTTTGTACTTCATACGCGACGGGAACCGCGAGGATGCCGCGCGCGAGCTTCGCGGCATCTTAGAGCACCCCATGATGTCGGAGGCCCCGACGCACCGGATCGTCGCCTCCGTGCAGAGGGAGGTGGGGGGCACGCCGGTCACGCTCACGCCCACGATGACCCAGATCAAGTTCCTGTCCCTGAAGAACCTCGGCAGGCTCGTGGCGGACCTAGCGGACGAGGCGGAGGCGCGCGGGGAGACCTTCGTCGCGCCCGCCGCCGCGGACGCCGCGCGCGAGCGGAACGCGCGGCTCGAGAGCCTCATGCCTCGACGAAAACTCACCCCGAAAGCCTTCGACGGCTCCGCCGTCGACGAGGATGAGCCCTACGGCCTGTCGCTGCGGTGCTACGCCGCGGCGGTTGAGATCGACGGCACGGATGCGGGGCTGTGGCGCACGCTGGGCACGCTCGCCGCGCGCCGGGGCGTGCCTCACCTCGCGCGCCACGCGCTGGAGATGGGACTCGCCGTGCACCCGCGGCACCCGCTCATGCTCGAGGACCTCGCCGAGACGCTTCTGGCCGTGGGCGACTTCCCGGCGGTCAGGCACGTCGCCAGCCTGATCAGCGCGCTCGACCCGAGGCACGCGCGCGCGGAACGCATGAAGCGCGCGCCGGAGACGCTGGAGCCCGCGGAGGCGTTCCGGGCCATCGCCAAGCGCGCCAGGCGTGACGCCGGCGAAGACGAAAGAGCCGAGCGAAGCGGCGTCGTCGCGCGGGAGGAACCCGCCGGGGGCGGCCGCGGCCGCGGCCGCGGCCGCGGCCGGGGCCGGGGCCGGGGCCGGGGCCGCGGTCGCGGCCGCGGCGCGAAGGAACCCGAGCCCGTGCCTGGAGCGCCGGTCAGCGCGGGGGTACCGGAAGCGGCGACCGCTTCGGTGGTTCCCGAGACGCGCGTCGCGACGTTGCGCCTGCGGCGGCGCACGTGGGACGCCCTCGCCGAGTGCCTCGCCGCGTCCGTGGCGCAGCCGTCGACGCCCGCGAAGCCAAGCTTCGCGCGCCAGCCTCAGGGTCCCGCCCACTCGATCCCGGGCGGGTCCCCGTCGCCCGCGCCTCCGCTCGGTGACGCGCCCGCTTCTCCCGCGGCGCCGACGACGCCGGACGCGGAGACGGACGCCGACCGAGCGTCGGACTTTTTGGCGCCGGGTTCGCGCCGCGCGGCGTTTGACGCTCTCGCGCTTCTCGGCCGGCGCGTGCGGTTCGTCGCGCCCGCGCCGGACGGGGGCTTCGAGGAGGTCACGGCGCCGCCCGAGTCCGCCGCCGGCGGCGGCGGGGCACGACCCGGCGCCGGCCGGACGGACGCCGCCGCGGCGGCGGCCGGGACCGCGGACGCGGGGGCTTCCGAGCCCGGAAAATCTCGCGCCGCTGACGACGCTCGCCGCGCCGCGGTTCGACCCTCCGCGCCGGGCGACGCGGAGGTCCTCGCGCCTTCTTCCTTGTCGACGCCTGCGAGAACGCCCTCGCATCCCTCGCTCGAGGATGAGCATCGCGAGCGCGCCCACAGGGAGCACCAGAAGGCGGTCGCGGCGGAGACGGCGGAGACGGCGGCGGCGGCGGCGTCCGCGTCGGAGTGGACGCCGCTGGCGCGCCTCGGCGGGCGCCTGGCGGAGGCGGCGCTGGGCGACGACGTGTCTGCGGCGGCGGCGTCTCGCGCGGTGGAGGCTCTCGTCGCCGCCGTCCCCGTGGAGGAGCCTAATCCATCGGAGCGAGACAAGGAGAAGGAGCGCCTCTCGGCGGCTGCGGATCCCGACGCCGCGGCGATGGACGCGTCGCCGGCGGCGGATCCGTCCAAAACGCTTCCGGCGGATCCCGACGCCGCGGAGACGCTTCCGGCGCTCGTCCCCTTCGAGGACGCCGAGGAGACGGCGGAGGTGTGTCGCTTCGTCGCGGACGTTGTCTCTCAAAACAGTGGCGCCGCGGACGTCGCGTGGCGCCTCCTTCTGGGCGTCACCAGGAGGTGGAGCCCCGCGAGCGAGGGCGACGACGGGGATGAGAACGTGCGCGAGCGCGCTCGGCGCGCCGCCGGCGAGATTCGCGTCAACCAGTACACGTACAAACGCGCGGAAACCGTCGCCGGCGGGTTCGGTTTGCGGCGCGCGCCGAAACCGGCGACGCTGCTTCGGCTGGCGGAGGTGTTCGGCCCCGGCCCAACGCTTTCAATCTCGGACAAAACGCAGACGGGCGCCGTGTCGCGCCCCCGCGTGCACCTGTGCTTGGCAGACGCGGCGACGCGCGCCGCGCGCGCCGCCGCGTCGGTGGCGTGGTCCAAGCTGGACGCGAAACAGCGCAAGCGCGCGGAGACGCGCAACCCGCCCGGCCGCGCCTCGCGGGGCGGCGTGCTGCTCAGCGCGGTGGGGATGGCCGCCGCGGAGGCGACCACGGACGGGATCCCCGCGGCGTTCTTCGCGGAGGCGGCGAGGCGCCACCTCGCCGCCGCCGCGGCGGCGGCGAAGGGCGACGACTGGCGCCTCCTGGCGGAGTACCACTACGTGGCGGGGAACTTTGCGGCGTTCGACGGATCGCCGGCGCTCGCCGAGGAGCGGCTGCACGCCGCCGCGGAGGCTGCGGACCTCGCCGAGGCGGAGGAGACCGCGTCTCTCGGGTCGTACGAGCGCGGCGCGGCGCTTTCAGACGGTACTCCGCCCGAAAGCGGCGAGCGGCTCACCGCGGCGGCGGCGCGCGCGGCGCTGTCCGACATCAAGCTGCACGCGGTTGTGGCGCGCGCCGACGAGAAGCTCGCCGCCGGCGCCACGGCGGAGCTCCTGGACACGCTCGGCGCGCTGCTCTTCCCCTCGGAGGAGGAGGCGGAGGTTCAGCGGGAGGGCTCGCACGCGCCCGTGGTGCTCACCACAGACGAGAGGAAACACGCGCTGCGCATCCTGCGCGCCGCCGCGCGCGTCGAGGCGGCGAAGGCGTTTGGCGAGAAGGGCGACGCCGACGCCGCCGACGCCGCGCTCGCCGTCGAGGTTCGCGCGCAGATTTCCCTGTTCCACTTTGAGCTGGCGGCGGCGGCGAACCCGGGCAAGCCCTCCGCCGTGGAGGTCTCCAAGGCGATGCCCCCCCTGTGCGACGCCGCACGCGAGGCGCTCGCCGCCAGGGGAGCGCGCGCGTTCGCGCCGGACAAAAATAGTCAGACGTCCGCGGCGACGCACGAAAAAGCTCTTCGCGGGAACGCCGCCGCCGGCGACGCCTTCGCCGCGCTCGCGTCGGTTTTCGCGTCGCTCGTCGAGGCGCAGTATGCGGCGCGCGCCGTCGAGCCCGGCGCGGCGGCGGCGGCGGCGCGGAAGAAGCTGCGCGGGCGCTCGGGCGAGCTGCTCCGGGAGGAGCAGGCATCCAACCTGGTGCTCGAGCGCGCGTCCGAGGCGCTCGCCACCATCCAGCAGCTCGTGGCTCGCGCGGACAACCCGTTCGAGGCGTTACCGCCGGGAAACGACGACGAAGACGACGTCTCCGTCGCCGTCGCGGCGCCGTCTCCCCTCGGGGTGCTCGAGCTGCACGAGCGTCTGCACGGCGCGCTCGCGGACTGCCGGTGCTGCTGCGGATCGTTCCAGCGCGGTGCGTTCCTGCGCGCGTCGCTGCCGCGGCTGGCGGCGGCGCGCGATCCCATCGCCGCCGAGGCGAAGCGCCTGCGGCTTTCGGCGCGGGCGCGAGACGACGAGCGCGGCGCGGAGGCGGAGGCGTCCCCGACGAAGGCGGCGCGGATCTCCGCGCCGTCCGCCGCGCCGCGGGGGAAGAAGAAGGCCACCGCCGTCACTATCGGCGGGACCCACACCCACGCTTCGGACGGAGACCTTTCGGCGAAAGATGTCCCCGAGCCTTTCGGCGACGAGGCGGACGGAGAGGGCTCGCCCACGTGCCCCGGGCTCGGGGACTCAAGCTCGGAGTCGGAGGGGGAGGAGGACGGCGGCGGCGGCGGACTCCGTTCCAAGAAAAACCAAGGCAAGACCGCCGCGGAGATGGAGGCTGAGGCAGAGGGCGCCGCGAACGGGTTCGTGCACTACGGCGGCGACGTGTACTGCAAGTCCACGCGGCGCGCGGGGTCGGACGCCTTCGACTTGTCGTTTTGCCTCTTCGACGCCGAAGGCCGGCACTACGCGTTCCGGGACTGCGACGCGACTGGGAAACACGCGCCCGGGAAGGAGGTTCACCTCCTGCGCTCGAAGGTGGCGGTCGCGCGCTATCTCGAGCGCGACGGCGTGTCTGGGGCGGACGCCGGCGAGCGGGACGCCGCGCTCCGCGAGGCCAGGGAGAAGGCAGAGGAGCGGGCGAAGGAGAAAACTCTGGAAGCGCTCCCCGAGACGGACCGAAGAAACGCCGAAGCGCTCCCCGCGCCGGCGCCGGCGCGCGACGAAAACGAAAACGAAAACGCCGGCGAGCGCGTTTTCCCCGAAGCGACGATCGCGTCCGAACCGGTTCCGCCGCCGACGCGCCTGGAGGCTGTGGAGTGTCTTCTCGAGCGCTTCGACAAGGCGCTTTCGCAGTGCATGTTCTGCCTGTACGGCGTCGAGCTGACCGAGCCGCCCCGGCGGTGCCGCGAGGAGGGCGGCGCGCGAAGCGCGTCCAACCTGACGACGCCGGAGGCGTGCGCGGAGGTGTGGCGGCACGTCCAGCCGTTCATCGCGTCGCCCGGCGCGGACCCTTCCAGTCGCCCCTCGGCGTCCTTCGCGCGCGTCCTGGAGAAGGTCAGACGCGCGTTCCCGCCCGAGAGCGCGGCGCCGATCGACGGCGACCCCGTCGAGCGCTACCTGTCTCTGATGCCCGACTTTGCCGACGGCGACGAGGACGCGTTCGGAGTACTCGCGTACGACCGCGGAGACGACGCCGTCAAAACGACAACCGCGTTAACCGAGTTCGAGCAACCGGAGAGAAGCGCAGACGCGCCGTCGCGCGCGGAGGAGATGCGTCTGGCCGTCGCGGCGACGACGCGCGCGCCGCCCAGCGCGAAAGCGCTCGCGGCGGCGCGCGAGGAGGAGGATGCCGCCGAGGAGGAGGACGACGACGCCGAGGAGGAGGGCGAAGGCGAGCTCGCGAAGGACGCCGAGGCGGCGGAGGCGGCGGAGGCGGAGGCGACGGAGGAAGACGCCGAAGGCGACGCGAAGGGTCCGAGTTTGGCGGCGAATCCTCTTCCCGACCCCCGGAATGCGATTTCGCCCGAGGGCGAGAACGAGGACCCCGCGGCGACGTACGCGTTCGTGCACAAGACCCTGCACCGGTTCGTGAACGCGGCGGACGCCGCGGAGAACCAGGCTGCGTACGAATCGGTCGCGGACACCTTCGAGAAAGTGCTTTTGATGCTCGGCGCGTGCTTTCCCAACGGCGCGCCGGCGGTGGCGCTTCCCGAGGCGGCGGTGAACGCGGCGGGCGTTCGCACGAACCGGCGCGTCGCGCCTTCGCTGGACGCCGCCGGCGCGGCGCGTCGCGCGGCGGCGCTCCTCAAGGCGGACCTGGTGCACAACCCCGCCGATTACGACGCGTGGCTCGCGCTGGTGGACCACATCGACCAAACAAAAGACATGGCGCTCAACGACGCCGCGAAGCTCGTGCCCTGCGAGACGTGGTCGTCGTCGCGCCAAGCCGCGCGCGCGGCGGCGGCGCTGCGGCTGGCGCTTCGGCGCGCGTGCTGCGCGGCTGTGGCGTCAGCGCGCACGGACGATGAGCGCGTGGCCGCTCACGAGCGCGCCGGCCTCGCGGCGTACGAACTGTGCCAGGAAGTGCCCCCGTTCCACGACGCGCGGCGACGGAGGTTAGCGCGCGGCGCCGGCTTGCGCGCGGCGCTGGGCATGGCGCGCGAGGCGTTTGACGCCGCCGCCGCCGGCGCGCCTAACGAGTGGTCGTACAAGTGCATGGGCGCCAAGGTGGCCCGCAAAATCGGCGAGCCCGCGTTGTCGGTGCTCGCCAGGCTCGAGGCCACCAGGGACGCCGCGCCGGGGAACCTAGAGGCGTTCTACCAGATGCACTGCTCGAGGGTCAAGCTGCTGCTGCGCGCGCGCGACGCCGTCTTTTCTTCCACAGGCGAAGGCGCCGAGCCTGATCCTGCTGCGCGCGGCGAGAACCAAAGCGCGGGCGCGCCCGGCGGCGGGCGCGGACGCGGACGGGGACGGGGACGCGGACGGGGACGGGGACGGGGACGGGGACAGAAAGACGCGAAAGAGTCCTCGCCGAGCGATCCGGGAGTCCCCTCCGGTCCCGGATCGCTCGCCGAGGCGCGCGCGACGCTGGCGTCGGCGATCGAGCACTGCCACGACCCGGCGGCGCTCGCGCGTCGCGCGGGCGCCGGCGGCGCCGGCGGCGCGGCGGATCTCGCCTCGGCGGTTTCGAGCGCGGACCGGTCCCGCCTGGCCCGTCTGTGGGAGGCGGCATGGGAGGATGCCTGCGCGGCGGTCCGCGCGTGCGCGCGCATGTGCCCCGGGTACCACAAGGCGCACTACCGCGCGGCGTGGGCGGCGCTGAAGCACCCGTCGTCGGCGCGCGGCTTTTTCGGCGCGGAGAACGAAAACGAGCCCATCGCGCTCACGGAGGAGGAGTTTGACGCCGCCGACGCGGAGGGCGTTTTCGGCGCGGGTCACGTCGCGGGTCCCTCCAGCGGTTCGGCGACGCGGCTCGAGACCCCTGTGCCCGGTTCCGATGACGCCGCCGAGCTCGAGAGGGCGGCGGTGCGTGAGGCTCGCAAAACGCTCCAGGCTCTGTTCAAGGTTCCCGCCGCCGCGAAGGCGGGCGCGGGCGGCGCCGCCGCCGCGCCCGCGCCGCCCAAGTTCGCGGTGAACATGTTGGAGATTGACGACGGCGCGCTCACTTCGCGGTGCGGCGGCGTGCGCGGCGCCGGGTCGTTCAAGCTGCTCAACGTGGGCATGAACGAGTCCGGCCGGAAATACGTCGCGGCGACCCGGCGGGCGACGCGGCTGTTCTTGGCGCTGAGCTTCGCCGCCGGCGACCTCGAGGGCTTGAGGGCGCTCGTCGCCGCGCCGGCGCACATCCGCGACGAGCGCCGGCGGTTCGCGCGCAGTATGCCCGACCTCGGCGCGCTCGCGTTGGCGTACGCGGCGCGCGCGGTGGCGGCGGCGCTTGAGGACCCTTCCCGGGATTTAGGGACTACCGAAGAGGCCTCCGCGCTCGCGTACTGGCTCTGGGTCGAGCACGGCGTCGTGAACGGCGGCGCCGAGGGCTGGGACGAAGCCGCCGCCGACGCGCGGGAAGAGGCGCGGCTGGAGTTTTCCTTCGACGAGAACTCCGCCGCGTCGAAAACGATTGGCGACGAGAGGGAGGCGGCGGCGCTGGCGGACGCGCCGCCCAACCTGATCGGCCGCCCGTTCGCGGAGGCGTTCGCGGCATCCGCCGCCGCGGATACCTCCGCGGCGGCGTTCGCCGCGCACGCGAAGGCGTACGTCGAGGCTGTGGCGGCGCGCGGGGACGTCCACGCGCTGCTGACGCTGTACCAGGACGCGGGAAAGCGCGCGGCGGAGGCTTCGCGTCGCCTCAAGGCGCGGCGCGCGCGAAGCCTCGAGCCTTCGCTCGCGAAGGCGCCCTCGGCCGCCGAGCTCGAGGCTGTGTCTGCTCCCGCGCGCGCGCTGCGGGACGCGCTCCGCGGCTCGCTTTTGGCGGCGCTGGAGGCGATCGTGGGCGTGGAGGTTTCCGCCGCGCAAATCACGGAGTCCGTCGTGCGCGCGCGCTTCGCCGCCGTCGCGGCGGCGCGCGCGCTGCATCGCGAGCGCGCGGCGGCGACGGCGGCGGCGGCGCGCGACGCCGAAAACGCCGCCAAGGCGGCTGAGTACGCCGTCGCGGCGGCGTCCAACGCCGACGCGCTGCTGGCTCAAGTGCAGAGCGGCGACGACCCCATGGACGCGGAGCCGGCCGAAGGCACCGACAAAAACGGTCCGGCTCCGGGATCGCTGCGTCAAGTGCTGTACGGCGAAGCCGACGGCGAAGCCGAGCGCGCGCGGGATCGCGCGCAGCGCCTGTCGCGGCTTAAGGACGAGGCTCGGAATAACCGCGAGCGCGTGAGAACCTCCGCGGCTTCGCGCGACTGGCTGCGCACGCTCGCGTTCGAGCAGAAGGCGCAGGAGGCTGAGGTGGGCAAGGTGCTCGTGCGCGCGGTCCGCGCGGTGAAGAAGATGATGGGCGCGGCGACGGGTGACGAAGACGCGAACCGAGCCGAAGCCGAAGCCGACGAACAAGCGCTCGACGAGGAGGATGATTTCGGCGAAGGCGCGCAGGGCGCGGCGGCGGTGCCTCGCCCCGCCGGCGCGCCCGCCGCGCCCGCCGCGGTGGACCCCGTGGTGGTCGCCGCGGCGGAGGCGGACATGCTGATCAAGGCGCGCGAGGCGTCGCTGCGCGCAACGGAGCCGCCGGAGAAGAAGAAGGCGAGGGGGGGGAAGAGAGGCGCCGCGGCGCCGTGACGCGCGAGAGGGTAGTACAAGTACTACGGTGGGGATTTTTCTTTACCACACGATTCGCGAGCGGAGCTCTCTTTTTCTCCGCTCCCGAACGAAACGCCGCGAGCGAACTGCCGAAACCGAAACGCCTTTTGGTCGCGACGAAACGCGCTCTTCGGCCGCCACGTTTCTCTTGGTTCGATTCACGTTCTGCTCCACCGCACATGTCGCTCGCGCTTCGACCCGGCGCGTTGGTGCGGCGCGCGGCGTCGAGCGCGTGGCATCGTCACGCGCACGTCGCGCGCATGTCCTGCTCCTCGTCCGCCGCGGGGCCAGCCCTCCGGCACGACGCGAGGGGCATCCGCCGCGTGCGAAAGATAAGGCGCGTCTCGGCATCTTCGGTGGACGTCGCCACCGCCGCGCCTCCCGTGACGCTGCCGTACGTGGACACGCACTGCCACCTGGACTTGATCTTCGAGAAGATGAACGCGCGCGTGGTGTCGGCGAAGAAAAAAGACGAGAGCGGCATGCCCCCTCCCGGCGCGGTGCACCACGCGTCTTGGTTGCGCGCGGTCCGGGAATTGGAATCCGACTGGGTCCTGACTTCTCGGAAGACTTCCGAGATGGCCGCCGAGACCGTGTCGCCTCGCATGGAGGCGTGCTTGACCGTCGCGTGCAGCGCGAAGGCGCAGGCGCGCGTGCGCGCGCTCCTGATCGAGTGCGAGAGTCCCCCCGAGGGCGTGTTCGCGGCGTTCGGGTGCCACCCCCTCTCGGCGAGCGACTGGTTCGCGAGCGGCGACGCCGGCGGCGACTCCGTCGCGGCGGCGACGCGCCGTCTGGTGGCGACCCACCCGCGGGTGGTGGCGGTGGGCGAGTGCGGCCTGGACTACTACTTCCAGCCCTCAGGGCACGTCATCAACGGCTCGGGGGAGAAGGACGCGAAGCGAAGGGCGTCCGCGGGTGAGAAAACGGCGACGGCGACGGAGACGAAGGACGGAAACGCCGACGAAAAAAACGCGCTCGACCCGGAGGAGCGCGCGCGTCGCGAGACGCAGGCGAAAACTTTTATCGCGCAGATGGCGCTCGCTTCGGAGCTGGGCGCGCCTATCGTCGTGCACACGCGGGAGGCGGAAGAGGACACGCTGCGTTTGATGCGGGAACATCTGCCTCGCGATCACAGGATCCACGTGCACTGCTTCACGAGCTCGGCGTGGCTCGCGCGGGAACTGCTGGCGCACTTCCCGAACCTGTGCCTGGGGTTCACGGGCGTGGTGACCTTCAAGAACGCGCCCGAGGTGCGGGAGGTGGTGGCGGAGACGCCGCTGGACCGAATTCTGCTGGAGACGGACGGGCCGTACATGGCGCCGGTGCCGCGGCGGGGCGAGGTGGCGCATCCGGGGCACGTCCCGTACATAGCCGCGAAAATAGCCGAGATCAAAGGCGTGAGCATAGAGGAGGTGTTTGTCGCCGCCAGGGAAGCCACGCGGCGCGTCTACGGAATCTAGCCTACGGAAGCGCAGACGCGGACGGTGGACCGCTCGGGGCGAACGACTCGTGTGACTCAGTGGCTGTTATTCGCGGCGGTGGGCGACGAGGTTGCCAGGTTGTTCATCGGGATCATCGGGAGCGAGGTGTTTGTTTCAAGGTCGTATTCACGCTCACTCGTGTTCAATGCTCACTGTTCTTTTTTGTCAACATCGTCGCGCTTACCGTCCACCGCTTGGGGTCTGGTCCGTGGGTGGTGACTGCAACGGTCTTCTGGTTGATCTTCGTGACTGTTCCTGTTGTCTGAACTCCATTTTTGATCGCCCATGTCACCGTGTCGCCGGGGTTAAACGCGTTGGCTGCGAGCAAACTCAAGCGATCTGTCCTTCGTCGGTATGCTTCGTAAACCAGATTCAGCTCTTCCATCGTGCAGTGGGAGATGTGCTCGATCGCCGACTGCGCGTGATCGATCTCCGGCTCGGGCTTGGCATCGTCCGCCTCCGCGGCGGAATCGTCCTGCTTGCCTTTCTTGGGCGGCATGTTGTGGACAGGCAAAGCCACGAGGTATCGGCCAAAAGCCACGACAATCGGCCGTTCCAAGAAAAACGTCTTTTGGTTTCTCAGCCAGGACATTGACAGGTCGAGCGGTCGAGGCAAACTTGTCCATCAGACGGTCCGTGTATTTCGAAATCGCTCGCCGATGCGTTCAAAAGCGCCACTCCTCTCCGCGCACCCCCTCTGCGACGATGGGCGACGGTGCCTCCCCGGCTTACGCCGTGGGCGACGCGGTCCTCGCGACGCACGACGACGGGAAGACCTACTCGGCCAAGGTCATCGACACGCGCACCAAGGACGGCGTCGCCGAGTTCAAAGTTCACTGGAGCGGATTCAACAAGAAACAGGACCAGTGGTTGGCGGTGGCCAAGATGGTCAGAGACACCGTCGACGCGCGTCGCGAGGCGGGCATGCTGGACAAGCCCGGGGATGAGCCCGAGGGCGCCCCGGAGCCCACGAAAGACGCTCGCGCGAAGAAGCCCAAGGAGGACGCCGCGAAGAAGCCCAAGGCCAAGCCCGCCGCGAAGGCGAACGCGTCCGAGAGATCGGACGCGAAGGCTTCGGCCGAGTCCGGCGCGCCCGCGGCGGAGACGTCCAAAAAGAAACGAAGCGAAGCCGAACCCGCCGCCGCGGGAAGCGCGAAACGCGCGAAGACCGCGGACGCCGAGCGCAAGCCCGAACCCAAGAGACCTTCCGCGAAGGAGAAGGCGCCGAAACGCGAGCCCGAGGAGGGCGCCGCGAAGGTTCCCGCCGCGAAGGTTCCCGCCGCGAAGGTTCCCGGGAAGAAGAAGAAACCCGCCGCGGCGAACGGAGAGGACGCGAACGCCCCGGCCGCGGAACCTTCGGAGCAGGAAGAGACTCCGAGTCTGCGTCTGGAGCTGAGCGCGTCGCTGAAGCGCGAGCTGATCACCGGCTGGGAACGCATCACGCGCGAAGGGAAGCTCCTGTCGCTGCCGCGCAGCGTCACAGCCGCGGAGGTGCTCCGCCGGTTCGAGGAGGACGCCAAGGCAAAGGCGCGCTCCGCGGAGCAGGCCGCGCTCGCCTCCGAGTGCGCCGCCGGGCTCAAGGCGTACTTCGACGGCGCGCTACGCGCGTCGCTGCTGTACGCGGAGGAGCGCGCGCAGGCGGAGGCGGTTCTGGCGGGCGGAGAGCGTTTCGACGCGGGCGGAGATGAAGGAAAAAAAATGGAGCCGAGCGCGGTGTACGGGGCCGAGCATTTGCTCCGTCTCTTCGTCAAACTCCCCGAGCTTTTGCCTCTGCGGGACATGGACGCGACCGCCGCGAAGGCGGTGCAGGCGAAGCTCGCGGAGGTGCTTCGCTGGATGCAGCGGAACGCCGCCGCGCACTTCGGGGGCGAGTACGTCGACGCGCCCGTCTCGGCGGCGGCCGGGATCCCCGAGGCGGCGGCGGCGGAAGCGGCGTAAAAACGGCTTTCGTGTTTTTTTTTGTAACGTACAGTACGTAGAACTTCTCGCGGCGATCTCGTTTTCGTCGTAGATGGTATGTCATACTGCGTATTTTTAGACTCCGCTTTTCTTCGCAGACCACGCGTCGCGTACCTTCTCCCGCTCTTCAAGCGTTCGTCTCGAGCCTCCGCTCACCGTCCGTTGGCGCCGCCCTTCCGGTTCGCCGGCGGCGGCGCCGCCGGGGGCGGTTCCCAGCGCACCCACTCTGGGTTCACCGCGAAGAGCGCGTCCGGCCCCCCGAAGCTCTTCAGGTGGTCCTCCACGATCTTGGGCGTCGCGCTGACGATGTGCTGCCCCTTCCAGTACTTGAGCAGGTTCAGCGAGGTGAGCGCGGACGCGACGTCCGCCTCGCGGAAGCCCGTCGCCGCCGAGAGGTCCTTCAGGCTCAGGCTCGCCTTGTGCCGGCGCAGCTCCGCCAGCACGACGCGGCACCAGTAGCTGCGGTAGGACACCAGCCCGAGATCCGAGAGCGGCCGCTCGGGCGTGCCCACCTTGCCCTCCCTCCGGCTCAGCTCGTAGGACATGGAGATGAGCAGCGAGCCGTACCCGCGCCGCTGGTACGGAGGGAGGGTCAGGATGCACGCCAGGTTGTACTCCTCCGCCGAAAACTTCTCCTTTGAAAAGTACCCCACCGCGACGTGCCTGTTTGTCTCCGGGTCGAGCTCCGTGAGCACGTAGAACAAAAACGGCTCGACGTCGAAGTACAGCGTCTTGTGGTCCAGGAACAGCTTCGCCAACAAACACAGGTTCTGGCAGTACACCTTCATCTTCGCGCCGTCGATCTCCCAGAAGGCCAAATCGGCGGCGCCGCCGCTTCGCTTGTGCTCGTAAATCATCTTCCCCGGCGGGTGGCGCGCCTCGCACTTCGCCTCGTGCTTCGCCAGCGTGCTCCGCTTGCGCACGTACTTCAGGCACCGCTCGCACACGTACAGCTTGTCGCACTCCACGTGGGGGGGAGGCGGCGCGCCGGAAACATCGCGGTCGTCGAGATCCGTCCCGCCCGTGCGCGCGCTCGCCGACGGCGTCGCCGAGTCGTTTCTTTTTTCTTTTTTCGAAGACTGATCGCGCGGGTACGGCGAGAAGTACCAGGCGTCCACCTCGTGCTTCCCGCACTCGATCACCTTGACGTTCTTTACCTTGGTGCGCTCGTCGTGCTCCTTCTCCAGCTTCTGGTCGATCGGCGCGAGGTCCTCCACGGCGCCCGCCACGTTGTTTATCTCGTTGTACCGGCGCTTCAAATTGCGCGTGAGTTTACGGCCGGACGCGCGCGGCGTGTCCGCATCGCCCGCGCGCGGGGAAGAAAGGTCCGCCTTGTCGTCCGTCAGCGCATCCTCCACCGCGGACGTGTACGGCTCGAGCGCGGAGCCGGGGAGCCACTCGTCGAGGCGCTTGTCGAAGCCCGCGTACCGGACGTAATACGACACGCTCCCCTCGTGGTGGTCGTCTTCGGGGAAGGCCCGGCGCACGTCGATGACGTCCGCGGGGTGGTACGTGCGGTCGAACGTCGCGAGCGCGGAGACGCGATCACCCTTCACCCACGCCTTAGGGGCAGCCGCGGGGGGCTCGAGCGTCGAGGTGGGCGTCGCGGCCGCCGCCGCGGGCGCGTCGAGATCCCCCGCCCCACCCGGCGCGATCTTCGCGCCCGCGCCCGCGTCGGGGGGCTTCGCGACGCGCGCGTCCTTCGCCGTCACCGCGGGCGCGGGCGCGTCGCCGCCGCCGTTCGCGAGCACCGCCGGCTCGACCGCGGGAGGCATCTCCGCGTCCGACGCGGTCATGTCTGCCGCACCCCGCGCGCTCGGAAGTGCCGCCACCGCAATTTCCGAGGACGATTCCGTGGTCCTGTGAAATTTCGCTTTTCGGCCACGCGGCTTCGGAAACTGCGCCGTGTCGCCGCCGCGAAGACGCTCGCGCGCATTTTCGCAGAACACGGCGTGGGAATAAATATGTCATGCACAATCGCGAATCGTCGGCGTCGCTCATACAGAAAGAAGCTTACCTCACAAGTGAAGCACGTCCCCCAGCCCCTCGACGACCGCGATGGTGAACAGCAGGAACAGCAGGAGCGGCACGACGTACCCGGGGACGCCCTCGTACTCATACGTCGAGGACCCGACCACGGGTTCGACGTACTCGAACGACCCGTCGCTCTGCGAGGACCGCGACGTGGTCGTGGTCGTGGACGTGGACGTGGACGTCTTCGCCGACCGCATCTCCGTGGACGAGGAAGAGAACTCCATCTCCACGCGTCTGCGCTCCTCCATCTCCCACGCCTCCTTCTCCTCGATCTCGGCCAGTTGCGCCTTCTCTGCCGCCTCGAGCGCCGCCGCCCGCGCCTCGAGTTCCTCGCGCTCGGCGGCGAGCTTCGCCAGGCGCGCGCGCTCAGCCTCGAGCGCGGCGCGTTCGCGCTCGCGCTCGCGCCGCGCCTCGTCCGTGCGCGCGGTCACCTCGTTCTTCGCCTCGGAGGCTTCCTTCGGGGCGTCGGACAGGGTTTTCGTCGCCGTCGCGGAGGTTTTCGTGACGACGCCCGTCGTGACGATGGTGCTCGTGTACTTGTACACCGTCGTCTCGTAGCGCATCTCCGCCTCCACCTTGGCCTGGAACTTCTGCTCCACCAGCCTCTCGGCGGCGCGCACGGCGGCGTCGCGCGCGGCGCCGTCCGCCATCATCTGCGCCTGCTCGAACGTCAGGATGGCTTCGTCCGCGGCTTTCTGCGCGGCAGTCACCGCGGCGCGCGCCGCCACGACGTCGGGCTTGTTCATGGCGATTTCCATCGCGCGCGCGGCATCCGTCGCGCGCTTGCGCTCGGCGAGTTCCATGTTCTTGGCAATCTGCGACGTGCCGATAGTGCGCAGCGCGCGCACCGTCTCCGGGCCGGCGGTGAGGCCCGCCTCGACGCGCCACTCGTTGATCCAGTCCTGCGCGTCCATGGCGTTGGCCTTCGCAGCCTTCATCGCCAGCGCGGCTTCAAGGCGCTTGCGCGCGCGCAGCGCGCCGGCGTCCGTGACTCGCTTGGGCAGCTCGACGACGAAGATGAGCGCCTTGATGAGCGCCGGGCGCGCCTCCTTGAACGCCGCCCACGCGCTGAAAGAGAGCAGGTACACCGCCGCCGCGATGGCGGCGCCGAGTAACGAAGAGTACTCGGAGTTCACGACGTACAGGTTCAGGCGCATCTGGCCGGTGGTCTTCAGCATGGTCGAGACGCCCGCGAACAGCGACGCCAAGTTGGGCGCCGCGCCCACGAGCACCGCCAGGAACGCGCGCGCGTGCACGCCGCTCTGGTACCAGTACTTGTCGTCCCTCTTTTCCCAGTCGGGGTCAGAGGCCCAGTCCACCGGCGGCACCTTGAACAGCTCCGAGGTGGCGATGTCGCGGCTCTGCGTGACCCAGAAATCGGCGAGCATCACGCCAATGGCGGGCGCCACCAGCAGCGAGCCGACGCCCACCACCCAGGAGGACGCCGCGATGACCTGCTGCCAGGTGAGCGCGAGGGGCGCCGCGGCGAGCGCGATGGCGGCCACGACCATGGACGCGAGCTTGCCCGACATGGGCTTGATGGCGCGCACGGACGCGATGGGCCCCACGGACGCCGCCGTGGAGTTGGTCACCAGGCACGCCGCGATCACCACCGGCAGGCACACCACGGCGGGCGCGGAGGCCACGCCCGAGCCCGCGATCGCGGCGAGGCCCGCGAGCGCGGGGAGCCACAACGCCTGCGCCTTGAGGAAGGACGTCACGTTCACCGCGCGGCGCGCGTAGTCGGGGAGCATCGCCGAGAGCGTGAACCAGACGCCGGTGGTCAAGACGGCGTGCGCCCAAAACTCAGGCGGGATGGCGGACGGCGCGGTGACGCCCAGAGTGGCAGCCTCGGCGATGCCCTCCACCACCGTCTTGGACGCCAGACCCACGACGGCCACCATCGCGGCGCGCGCGCAGTACATCAGCCTCTTGTCCGGGCCGAAGGAGGCCAGGGCCACCTGCGCGCCCCAGAAGAGCAGGTACGCGGCGGCGCGCTCGACGGTGCCCATGAACGTGCTCGGGTTGGCGAGGATGCCGTCGAAGACGATGCCGTCGTTCACCAGCGCGCTGAGCAGCGAAAGGAGCGCTTCTCCTCCCGCGAGCGTGATGAGCGTGAACAGGAACAAACCGAGCGTGCCTCTCCCGGCGTCCGCTAACAGCGCGCCTCGGACGCCGAAACTCGCCCTCGCGAAGATGGGAAAGTTGACGTTGTGCTTGGCGGCGGGCACGGTGATCATGGCGATCAGGGGCATCGCGAGCAGCGTGCCGACCGCGGTGGAGAGGCCGAGCTGCCACCAGACCAGCGGCGCGAGCGACGAGAGGTTCCAGCGCACGAACCCGAACGGCACGGAGTACACCACCGCCGACACCGCCATGCATATCCACACCGCGAACGACCGGTCGTACTCCAGGGGGTCGCCGCTGGCGTAGTCGGACGCAAGCGCCATCGCGGCGCCGTCCTCCTCGTCGCCGGCCGCGACGGCATCGTCCACCACCTCGTTCCAGCGCTGGTCGTCCAGCCACTCGGGAAGGTCGTCGCCCTTCACCGCGTGCGGGCGGAGAGACGAGAGGCGACCGAGACGCGAGCGATCGCGCCAGTTGGCACTGGCGCGCTGGGCGGTGGACGCGCCGACCGCGTGGACCGCGGGCGAGCGCACGCAGCGGGCGCGGAGGCTCGCCTGCGCGCGACGCGCGACGCGACCGCGACGCGCGGCGACGTGCGCGGTCGAGCCGAGTGCGACGACGCTCGCGGTGGTCGTCATCGGGACCGGCACTCGAAAACGACGGTTCACGGCGAGTCGAACGCGATTTTGGATTCTTTTCCTCGGAGCACGCCTCGCGTCGAGTGCGTGACGCGCGAGGGGAGTGCTTGCGAGCGCGCCTTCGTGGACGCCTCGCGGTGCGCGCGACGCCCGGGACGCGGGCGGTGCTCGACGCGGAACGAAGTGGCACTCTCGGTGAGGGGCGCTCTTCCTCGTTCGTTTCGCCGGTTTTCCTTCGAAGTTCCCCTTTCGGGTTTCGGCCACTCGTTGTCGCACGCTGGCACGCTCCAAGCTGAAAACTCGTTCGGTCACGAGTTGTTGAACCACCTTCCGTCTCGGTTTGAAAATTTTGGTAAATCGCCCGGGTGGTTGCTGCTGACGGGGACCCGGAGGAAAAAGGCGCTTTCGAAGGATATTTTCTCTGGTACTTCTCGGGTTGGAACGACCCGTCGGCCACACTCGCGCCCCGCAGTCTCCGCGCCGAATCGCCCCTCCGCGACTCGATCGTCCCGGAGTCACCGCACCCGAGCCTGAGACCGCGTCTTCCGCGTTCCCGCCGTCGAGTCAGCCGCCCGTCCGCCGGTTGTTCGTTTTCGTCTGCGAGTCATCACAAAAAGCGAGACGATGTCCGCGCAAACGACGATGACGCGCGTCCTCGCGCCCGTGTGCCGCGCCCCCGGCGTTCAGCGCCGCAGGCGCGCGCCCGTCACCCTGACCCGCGTCAAGCACGGTCGCGTCGTCGCCGCGTCTCGTAAGGTGCGCTTCTCGAGCATCGTCCGCCGCGCGGGCGATGAGCCGCCGAAACCGCCCCTGGCCGATGCCGACGCCTCCATCGAGCCGTGCCTGGTTGGCTGGACCGACGTCGACGAGAACGGGACCGACGTGTACTGCTGCGAGCAGCCCGGCGGGGCGATCCAGTGCAAGACCATCGAGGCCAACCCGGAACACGAGGAGTGCGAGATCATGGAGCAGGTCGACGGATCGCTCGATATCAGCTGCGACGAGGACGACGACCTGGAGGGGGGGTTGGCGAGGTGAACACCGTCTTCGGAAGAAGCTCGCCGAGCGGGAGCGAACGTTCCTGTTGAAGTATTACTACTATTACTCGAAAGTACCACCCTCGAAGGTATTACGCGCGCGCGCCGCCGGTGGACCGACCGGATGACACACGACACCGAAGAGAAGTCAGAGAAAAGAATGAAATCGTATCACATCGTTTCGCGACACGCGAGCCGTCGTTCGGGGGTCGCGAAGATTCTCACGCGACGTCGATCCCGTCGTCGCTCTTGTCCGCCGCGCCGCCGCCCATCTTCTTGAGCGCCTCCGCGATGGCCATCCCGCCGTTCATCGCCATCCCCAGGCTCGCCGCCGCCGCCGCCGCCGCGCGCATTCCCGCGTCGCCTTCGCCGACGGGCGCCCCGAACGCCGCCGCCGCCGCCGCGGCGGCGCCCGCCGCGGTGGGCGGCGCCGCCGCCGCCAGCGCCGGGTCCTCCTTCCCGGCGACGGTCACGCACGTGAACACCTCGCCGTCGTCCAGCCCCAGCTGCTGGTACACCTCGTACAGATCCTCCACGGTCGCGGCCTCGTACATCGCGGGCAGGTCGGCGATGCAGGAGACGTCCTTCGCGGGCGCCAGCACCTCACCAAGCGCGGTGTACTGCATCAAATCAACCCAGTACGCGTTGGTCTTGAGCTCCGTCTCGTGGCGCGTGAGCAGCGTCATGCGCGCGCGCTCGACTTCTCGCTGCGTGACTCTTTGCTGTTTGAACCCTCTTAACACGCGGATCGCCGCCGCCAGCGCGTCGTCGATCTTCGCCGGCGTCGAGGTGACGACCAATCGGAACGTCGTGGCGTCCGAGTTC
>Ga0209666_1000149_pt1 | contig 55615 bp, 26 predicted proteins | sample SaaInlV_125m_DNA_FD_184679 | JGI IMG/M metagenome (GOLD analysis project Ga0209666, IMG submission 184679) | Marine microbial communities from expanding oxygen minimum zones in the Saanich Inlet - Saanich Inlet SI037_S3LV_10m_DNA (SPAdes)... | ecosystem: Environmental > Aquatic > Marine >...
ACAGTGCCTGATGCAACCTTGGCACCAGTCAGAGCATAGTCAGCACTTGCTGCACTACTGTCATAGTCAGTAGTGATTGTGGTATTCGTAACTGCCGTTACTTTCTTACCACCAGATGCTGCAGCAACGAAGTCACTCGTAAATGCTGCATCGCTATTTGCTTCTGTCGCGATAAAATCACCAACAGCAAACTTGTGTGCGGGGGTGCCACCACCAAGGACGGTGATAACAGCAGTTGCTGCATCAGTCATCGCATCGATTTGTGCATTCTTTGCCTTACCGCAAGACAGGAGCAGTGCTTCGCCTGCTGCAAGTGTTACGGCAGGACCAGCATCGATCTGAATCGTGGATGCTGATGCTGCATAGCAGCGGAGGACACCCGACTTCACCACAACGTAGCCATTGCCACTTGCAGAAATGGTTTGGGTGTCAATGACATTTAATACTGACATTGTTAATACGTACTCCTACGATTCTATTTATCGCGTTGTTGTTTTAGAAACTTGGCGAGATCTGCTGTGCTACCAACAAACATGGTATTGTTTGTAGTGTTAACTTCTTTAGATTTTTTGGGATTTTCAATATCGTTGACTTTCTTTTGAAGGTCTACGAGTTTGTCCGCCACGTCGCCAACGTGCTTGATCAATTGACCAGCAACCTCAAACGCACGAGGTTGATCGGATTGTTGTGCTAACTCAAGAATTCCATCTACTGCTTCCTGACCTTTTTCAATCAGGGAGTATAGATTGCCACGAGTATACTCATAGTCTTTCTTCAGTTGATCCTGAGTAGAGACAGGATTCTCTACAGGCACAATAGGTTCGGGTTTTGCTTCAGGGACGATTTCGCTAGCGACATCGAGTGCTTCCTCAATGCCGTCATACTTACTCGTCTTGTCCTGTGACTGGGTTGAAATCTTTTGCATCGACATAATGAGATGAGAACTCGGAGAATCCAAAATCGTCCGTAGGATCTGCATTGAGCGGATCTGGTTGGACGGTGTAACGCAATTCCCGTGGTGCCTGACGGTCCACAGTGGTAGCGTAGTCCACCTGGACTTTCCTGATGACTTCGCCACTTGCGTCCCCTACAGGACCATACAGGTATGTCTTAGCGACGAATTGTAGGGTATATACAAGTGTGCGGCGAGTGTCATAGTCACCCTCATATTCATCACTATAATCTACTGATGTGAGAGTCACAGGATAGTCTCTTTTCTCACCGAGATCTGGGACCAGATTCATGGTGAGGTTAAAACTTGGTTGGAAGTATGGAAGAATCTGCTCTAGGATTTGCAGAGAGTCATCCTGATTCTTTGCAAGGATTGCTAATTCAAAATTGATATTGTATGGCACAGGCATGAATGCTTTTGTATCAGTGCCGTCAGTCTTAGTATTTCTGATCGCAGAGATAGGTGACAACTTCCTAGTAGGATCATAAGAGATACCACCGATCTCAAACGAAACTCTAGGGAGTGTGATCTGTGCCTGATCTTGTGTGGACAGGTCACCTACTTGACGGAGACGTGCCAAGAATTTTTGCTTAGGACCATATGCCAGAGGCACTTTCATAACTTCAGTCTTCGATCCTTTAGTGCGACGAAGCTCAATGTTATTAAACAGTGTGCCAAATCCGACAACTGTCTTTCTTATAATTTCGTGATATGTGTAAGTGCCTAGCATTACAGAGTGCCTCCAGAATTACCAAACTCACCGAAGGGATTAACCTCAGTAAAGTCCAGAATGCCATCTGCCTGTGTCTCGATAGTATAGTTAGTATCGATCGTGTCAGAAGTATTCACATTATTTAGGGTGTTGTAGTTTGCACTTGTCCAGGATGCACTGGACACATCTCCAGTGATAGTCTCAGGAATGGTGAATCTACCGTCACGATTGATGACGATCAACTTACCAGATGAAGAGTCCCAGGACTTCACATCAGCGGTAGTATTGGAGGTACCGCCCGTAACAGTCTCACCAACGGTAAAGTCTCCTGTCCCACCTGCCAATAATGTGACGGTGATAGCGTTGGCAAAGTTGAGCTCAATAGCATCGACCTCTGCGACGCCAGTGTCGAAGTCTTCATCAGAGTATTCAAAGAGCTCACAACGTAAACCCCAGACATGAATCTTTCCGAGTTGATAGAAGGGTATCTCGTGCTCAACGAATTGGATCTCGAAAGTTTTGTTAGCAAGGGGGAAATGTATGAGGTCACCTTCATTGGGTCGTCCTTCTACTATAAGTGTATGGTTGTTGTCTACTGCTTCAGTAAACCTAGTGCGTGAAACAATGAATGTAACTTGGTCGGAGATTCTGACTCCGAATTTACTAAACATGTCACCATCGCCACGAAAACCGTTGGCGTCTTCAATGTATGCTTCTAGAAGATATGCACCATCGAATGATGATAAATTATCTTCTCCAAAAACAGTGTCTTCATTAACTAACGTCCTCGGTATGTAATAGACATCCTTACCGAACATCTTAATCTGCTCGACCACTAGATCTCCTACAAGATCTTGCTCGCCTGTTGTGCCTTGGGTGAAGAAACTATTAGTTGCCATGTTATCCGATCATGTCTAGAGGTGGTAATTCCCATTCGGTGCGTAGTTGCTCTTCTAAATTCTTGAGCTCATCTACAGCATCGTTATAAATCATCTCACCATTTAGAGACACGCCACCTGGCATTTGGACTCCAGTAAATTTGGTAAGATTGCTTCCCCATTGCTTCTTAATTTTGGCAGAGGCATAATCCTTGACCCACATCTGATTGTAAATCTCTGTCCATGTGTCTGGATTTAGAGCACGATATGCGTGGATAACAATATACTGACCAACCAAAGCATCCATTGACCAGTCAAAGTCAATATACAATCTATCTTGCACAGCACTATATCTAACTGGTTTCATGCCCTCCAACAGGAAGTCAATAGTTTCCAGGTGCTGCTGGACCATGTAGTAATTATAAAACTGAGTAGACGTGAAGTCATACAGATCATTCAGTCTCATCTGATAACGAATATCAAACATATTCCTGGTGCCCTTATCGGTAAAACCGAAGAGACCTTCTACTGAAAGAATATGCTCAGGCATTTCAATATACCCATTTGCCTCTGCCCAGATGTCATTACCACCATCAGACGTTGAGTTTGTATTGGTCTTTGCTCTGTCAACAACATCCTGTGTCAACAGATGTTTCAGATAAACTTTCTCACATCCATCATAATGAAACTGTTGGAATTTTTGTATCGTATAATCGATAGCGTCATCAATCTGATCATCGGAGACATTGATCTCCAAGACTGGTTTACCCAGTCTACGGAGGCAGTACTCCTTCAATTCTGCTTTAGAGGTAGGTTTTGCCATTTGTTATTAGAGAGCAGCGATTGCAGCCTTGAATGCTGCAAAGTCAGCAGCACCCGCAGCAGCGGTCTTAAGATCCGCGAGGGTAATAGTCTCTGCTTGTAGTGCAGAAGCAGCAAGTGTGCCTTGTGCAGCAGTAGCAAAGTCGCCTGTAGCAGCTGCAGAAGCAGTGCCAAGGGTGGGTTTGCCAGTGAGATCTGCATAAGCACCAGAGAATAATGTAGGTTTGCCAGTCAGATCAGCGTATGCTCCAGAGAAGAGCGTAGGCAGGTTAGCAAGATCGTTGTAAGATCCACTGGTTGCTACAGTTGCCAGATCTCCTGGTTGTGTAGCAGTGTCTGCCAAACCACCCTGTGCAGCAGTTGCATATGCAGTTGCATTAGTGGTAGCAGCAGTGCCAAGACCCAAAGCGGTGATGGCTGCTGAGGCACGAGCATCAGCACGACCGTCTGTGTAGTAGAGGTTAGTCCCCTCTGCCAGGTCACTCGTAGACTGGTTGCTCAGGTCAAGGTTTGTGCCAACATTCAGTGCAATACGAGTATCAGCAAGTCCGTTTACCTGAGAGTTAGTGCGCTGAGTGAAGGAGAAGACGCCAGTAGAAGCGTTATAACCGAGATCGCCACTAGCACTAAATGCACCCCTAGCGCGAGAAGAGGTAAAGAATATGTTTGTTGATCCTTCTGTGACATTATCAGTATCAATATCAGATTGGGTAACAGATAGGGTGCCACTACTATGCTCAATGCCAGTGCCATACGTGAAGTGCGACCTTGTGCGTGCAGCAGTGGTGAATAGGGCAGTAGATCCTTCTGTGATGTTGTCAGTGTTGATGTCGCCCTGAGTTGCACTCAGAGTCAGGATATTACCTGCATCATCATATGTAGCAGTGATACCAGTGCCACCTGAGATCAGAGCATTAACTCTGTCATCAACTCTCTCATCAGTGAAGTAGAGGTTAGATCCTTCTGCCAGGGCACCAGTATCGTGGTTAGCGATACTACCAACCTGTGACTGGAAGAAGGTCAAAGCACCAGTAACATTCAAGTTACCCTGGATCTCAAAGTCAGTAACTGACTTAAAGTTAGTAACCTGAAGGGTGTTAGTGCTTGGGTTGTAGGTAAGGTTACTGGAGTCTGTGCGGACCTCAGTATGTCCAGACGTTGCAGAAACAAATGTGGGGAAGTAAGTAAGGTTAGAAGTTGCTGTCTCAGTAACATCAACCAGATTTGACTTGTCTGCAGTACCTGTCAGGTCACCAGTTACATTACCAGTGATCTGTCCCGTAACACCCAGCGTGCCACCCATGGTGGTGTTGGTTGTTACGTCAAGACTTCCAAGGGTGCTAAGACCAGTGATCTCAGCGTTACCTGAAGTAGAGTTAAGTGTAATCTTGTCAGTGCCGCTGCCATTCTGCAACTTGAGAGTCTTAGTAGCACCACGGAGGACCACGTTGTCCTTAAACAATGAGGTGCTATCGACAGTCAGCGTGCCGTCTAGTTGCTGATCACCATCAACATTCAGATCAGAATCAAAATCAACATTCTGTGTAACTTGCAGAGTATCATCAATGATTGCTCTACCTGCAACGTCTAGGGTGCCAGCAACAGTAACGTTACCTGTTGATCCTTGGACGATAAACTTATTAGTGTTAACAAGGATCGATCCACCAACGTTGACGTTAGAAGTCGTGTTAACAGTAGCAATGTTTGCTGTAGTAGCAGCAACTACGGAAGAGGTGATTGTGCCGTCTGCAGTGATGTTACCTGTAGCACCGAATAAGGTGATGGTTTCATTCTGGTCAGGTCCGATGAATAGATCCTCACCGAAGAAGGAATCTTCGTAGATTGCCACGCCACCATTAGGCACCATGATTGCACAGTTGCCAGTAAGACGAGATGCAGTCTCATTCTTAGTGAATTCAACGCGACCACGGAATTCCTGGTTACCTTTCTGGACAACGTTACCATCTACCTCAAAGTTACCATAGACCCTGAAGTCTTCTCCGACTGCAAAATCTTTAGTAACCGACGCACCACCAGCAACTCTCAGAGCACCAGAGGAAGAGAAGTTATTACCAGTAGACGCATTAGTTGTCTTAGTAATAGTAACAACGTCACCCAGTGTGGATGTGCCAGAGACATCAGCGTTGCCATTGATATCAACGTTATCATTGATGGTTGTCAGACCTTCGATCTGAGTTGTGCCAGCAATGAAGGTGTTACCATTGTCGGTGTCAACAGTAAATCTATCAACCAGAGAAGATCTGATGATAAAGTTTTCGTTAGTAGCATCAATAAGCAGAGTGTCATTGATGGTTGCCTGATCAGATACGACCAGAGTGCCACTGACTGTAGCGTCATCAGTGATGTTAACCGTGCCACCAGCAGAGTCAAGGACAAGGTTACCAGCAGTGGTGTCAATCTCGTTAGAAGCAGCAACACCAATTCTTACAGCATCAGCAGTGATGTCTGTAGAAGTGATAGGAGCGTTAAAGGTTGACGTTGCATTGACTGTCAGAGTGTCGCCAGAAGCGTCACCCAGAGTTGTGCTGCTATCTACCTGAAGGTTGCCATCAACCTCGGCGTTGTCTGTAATGTGGACCTTTCCAGCGGCGGAGTCCAGGATAAGGTCACCAGTTGTGGTACTAATCTCATTGTTAGCATCGACCCCGATCTGGATGGCGTCGGCGGTGATGTCTGTACTGGTGATTGCTTGGTTAAATGTAACCGTGCCAGTAACGGTGTGGTTATCTCCTGCCTGGTTGCCAATAGTAGCGTTACCATCAACAGTAAGACTGCCATCGATTTGAGTATTGCCGTCAACATTTAAGTTACCATCTACGTCAGCATTGTCTGTGATATTGACAGTGCCGCCTGCAGAATCAAGAATCAGGTTACCTGAAGAGGTGCCGATTTCATTTGCAGCATCTGTGCCGACCTTAAGATCGCGAATGTTAAGTCTCTCAGCAGCAGTCAGTGCTTGGTTAAACTGGACTGTGCCGTTAACAGTGTGAGAGTCACCTGACTGGTTACCAATCTGTGCATTACCATTGACATTGAATGTGCCGTTGGCAAATGTGTTACCAGTCTGTGCATCTACTGTAAATACAGTGGAGACTGCGAAATCATCGGTGACATCCAGAGTGCCAGTGATGTCAACGTTACCCCCGAAGGAGCCATCGTCGGTAACAACGAGATCATCTCCCACATAAAGATCGAGACCGATGCCAACACCGCCACCAACGATAAGAGCACCAGAAGAGGCATTAGTTGCATTGGTCGTATCAAATAGTTTAATAGATCCAGCGTCAAGACCTGATCTTGATCCACTGAATGCTTCACTGGAGTTGGTTGCGTTGTGATAGAGAGCATATCTTGCAGCACTCACATCCCAACCGAAGAAACCAACACGAGCAGTCGAGTCGTAGTATCGGAATTCGACACCACGATCTTTAGCATCCGACTGGGTAGGAGCAGTGTCTCCACCTAAAGTAATGACAGGATCATCCAGCGTCACTACTGTGCTGTTAACTGTAGTCGTAGTTCCGTTAACTGTCAAGTCCCCTTGAATAATGGCATTGCCATCAATGTCAAAGTCACCGTTGATAGTAACGTTATCAGTGAATGTAGAGACAGCGTTGACTGTCAAGACATCGGTATTTGCATCACCGATAGTGGTCAGAGGACCATTGATCGTAAACTGCTCGTTAAATGTAGCGTAACCATGGACCAGGATGGCACCATCAGTAGCGTTACCCTGTCCAACACGACCAATGGTTGTGAAACCAGACTCGCCAAGGATAGAGAATTCAACGTTATCATTAGTGGCAACCTTACCAACGTAGAAGTCATCACCAACATGCAGATCTTGGACAATACCAACACCACCAGCAACTCTCAGTTGAGCATCAGCATCATTTGCAAAGGATGCGTTGTGTGCAGTGCCACCACCCATATAGGTGCGGTATAGGACATCAACGTTATTAAGCAGGGAAGGACGGGTGCGAGCAGTGCCAGCATCCTTGACGACCAGACGGTCTGCCAGATAGATGTCACCACCAACACGGAGATCCTTATCCATGTTAACGCCACCAGCGAAGGTAGCATTACCACCAGTGCTTAGAGTGATATCAGCATCAGTTTCAGCAATAGCGATATTGTTAGTGCGCTCAAAAGTGTTGACGCCCCCAACATTAAGACTACCTTCGATATCTGTATTGCCATTTGTGCTCAGGATACGGAATGTTTGATTGGTTCCATTGGTAATAGTGAGATACTTACCAGTGACATCCATCAGGAAGTCATTGTGGAAGACCACATCATCATCGACATCCAATTCAGCATTGAATGTTACGTTGCTATCAACATTAAGAGTAGAATCTAAGTCAACACCTTGGACTACATGTAGTGTCCCTTGGATATCGGTGTTACCGTTATCAGAATCAACAGTAAACTTATTGACTGATCCAGCAGTGCGGATAATAAATTCTTTGTTATCAGCAGTGAGGATAAGATTATCTGTAATCTCAGTCTCAAGTTGAATGTCCAGGGTGCCTTCGATAACTGTGTTACCAGTTGCACTCTCGATAGTAAACTTGTCAGTGGTATTGTTTCTAACAGCGAAGTTGGCATCGATGTCAACTGTGCCGTCAATCTCAACGTTACCAAGAAGGTGAGTCGTGCCACCGACGTTAAGATTCTCAGAGATACCTGTGCCACCAGTCACCACCAAGGTGCCAGTTGCAGGTGTCTTCCAAGTAGAAGAAGTATTTGTAGTTAGTCTGAGGTTACCAGCAATGATAGGAGCGTCAGTGCCAGAATAGACTTCAGAGGTGTTAGTCGCATTGTAGAGGAACCTATACCCGCCAGTGCCAGACCAAATGTTAGAGTCCGCATAGTCTTCATCCCAACCATAGAATCCAAATCGCTCTGCACTATCATAATACCTAAATTCAATACCACGGTCCTTATTGTCATCAACTGTAAGAGTATCCTCACCACCCAGCGTCATGATGGGGTCTTGGATAGTCACAACAGTTGAGTTAACAGTGGTTGTAACACCATCAACTGTCAGGTCACCACGGATACGGACGGTGCCAGTAAGGTCATCGTCATCATTAGGATCCAACACCATGATGGCATTGGTTGTAGAGATAACGTTATCCTGAATATGGAAATCTTCAATGTTGACTCTATGATCAACGTCAGTAACCAGGATAGTAATATCCTGATCGGAAGTAATATTAAGAGTTGCATCTCCAGCACCAGCATTGGTGACGTTGATGTCCATGGAGCGGTTATCCGCTTCATTAACTTCTAAAGCAAACTCTAGATTTCCCGAGGTTCGCTTAATAAACTGGTCGGTCTTTGTAACATCAAGAGTAATGTTACCACTAATGGTAGCATCGAGGTTAACGTCAACAAGACCAGTGAGAGATGATCCACTGGTGGCACTACCGTTACCGTTAGCGTCATCAGCAGCAACAGCAGGATAGGAATTGCCCTGCCCCAAAATTCCAGGTTGGAAAGGATACTCACCAGTATCGTAACCAACGATACGGAATACGCTACCGCCAGTTCTGTTGTTAACGTTAATATGGTTAAGCTTGGTAATGCCATGATAAGCATTATCAGTCGTCCTTTCGGGGTCCAGCTCAAAGGTTTCAGTTGCATTCTGATCCGTAAACATCAAATGACCCAGTGATTGCAACTGGGAGTTTTCAATGGCGTTAGCCGCAATCGTTACATGACCGTTAGCATCTACGTTGAAGTCTTCCTGGTCGAAACTCGCAAGACCCTTTTGCTCAACGGTATCAGTACCCAGGTCTCTCCATCCACCTTGATCGTCTGCATCACCACCTTGGATGTTGTGGGAGGGCTCTCCGAGTCCTGATCCGATATCCCTAATAGCCGCTTGGTAGACGCGACCGTTAGTAGCAATAACCTTTGAAAATCTAGGATACGCAGTAGCGTTATCGTAAGTGGTGAAAGATGTGCCATCCTTAGCTCCTTCAGTTGCCGTAGCAATTGGTGAAGTATTAGCATAAACCAGACGACCATACCTGTCAACTTGGAAGTTAACTGTGTTGACTGTCTGCTCACCAGTTGTAGCACTGATCAAAGGATTGATCAGAGGATCCATTGAGTTGAGGGTATTATACTTACCCACCACAACTGTGGTATCTGCTAGGTCAACGAATGGATTATTAGTTTGAGCGTTACCATTTTGTACGATGACACGACCACTACCACCAGTGATGGTGCGGTTTACTAAGGTGCCTTCTGCTTGACGAGAGATGAAACCGAAACCTGACATATCTGCCAGAGAGGTCAGATCACTATCTAAAGGTTGTGCGTCACCAATACCATACTCAGCAAGAGTGCTAGGTGTTTCAGCATCCACAATACGACCACGGGAATCCACCGTGATACGGGTGTAGGTGCCAGTTGCTGCTAGGTTATTTTCATCATAGTGGGGCAGTGCCACCACATAATTCAATTCGGCAGTAATGGTAAGGTTTGAGGATCCATCAAACGTGCCAGCACCAGACATGTCACCACCCAGGGCGATCTGTCGTGCGTTTGCCAGTCGGGTTGCAGTAGCGGAGTTACCGACAAGAGAAGCAGTAATTGCACCTGCCTCAAAGTTACCGTCAGCATCTCGTTTAACAAGAGTGTTAGCGGTATTTGATTCCGTCTCGATCGGTCTCTCATATCTCAGAGAGTTCCATGCCGTGACACCATCACCGATTTTGATACGCGAGGTATCAATTTCGATTCCCAACTCACCTTGGGCGAGAATAGGGTTGACGTTTGCCCACTGCTGAGCACCGTCACGTCTTAATTGTATTCTATTTGCCATTGCTTAAAAGGATCCTAGCACAACAGTTAGTCTGTCTGACTTATTTATGTCACGAAAAACCCCCCTTTCGGGGGGTAGGGGTCAAGTAGTTTCCAGGTCGTCGGGATCAATAGTCCCGTCTGGACGTGGCTCAACTTCTTCTTCAGTTGGTGGATTGAGATACTCTAGAGTCTCAATAGCACCGAGAAGTTTTAGAGCGGTAGCTTCATTGCTCTTAATCTTGTCTGCCATCTCGCGGTTGTCTTTCAAAAGACCCTGGTAGCGAGTTTTGAATTGCTCAAGTAATTCTTCTTGAGAGGCAGTTTCAGTCACATCAGCTGGCATTGTTGTCTCCTTGTAGTAATGATTTAAGTAGGTTTTTGATTTCACCGATATCCGATTTTAACCCAGATACCTCATCTTGTAAAGTGTTTAACTTCTCCTCTTTCTTGGATCGACGGGTGAATGCCGCCATATAGTTGTCATACTCTGACATATTACAGTTCACAATTGCATTACTATTTGGATCACGAAACCAACCATCCCTGCCTTCAACAGGGATTAGGTCTTCTTTGAATGGTTTGATGTAATCAGAATCTGTTGACATATCGAAGAATAACTATTATAATAACCGTGTTAGGTTGCAAGAGCAATGGATCTAAGATCAGCTATGAGTGGTACTCGTGCTTGGTTTTTAGATCTCATTACAATTTTCACTTGGAAAGCGTTGAAGTTAAGTCCCCTTGCTTCATATGTATAATCCTTCCAGAGGTATTCTTCTGTAGGAGTTGTATCATATGCTTCACCCAAGTTTAGATTGGAAGTGGGAAGACCCATTTGTGTCCAACCAATAGTATTAGGATCAGTAGCATCACCAACCTTGAATGCCTTGTAGTAGATACGAAGCTCGGTAGCAGGGTGACGGGTGACTTGGAAATCAATCTTCAGTGAGCGTGCTTCTCTACCCAGACGTGCGAGACGTGTGACATAGACAGCATCATTTTGATCACCGATTGCAAGAGTAGAAACATCTTGATCTCTATCAATTTGTGACTGCTGACCGTAAGTTGATTGTCCACCTGGCCACATATTCACGCGGTTAGATGTTGTAATCAGTGACACACGGTCAAGGTCAATACAAGGAGAGAGGGATGATTTCTCAGTCTCAAGCATGATCGACATAGTAAGAGACTTGTTACCATCCAGTTTGTTTTGCTCGTTAATCTTAGATGCAACCATCTGAGGAGCAGTAAACTGGTTTTGCTCATTCAACACAATGTCCACATAAGTGCCATTGTTAATGAAGGAGTTTTGGTCAACTATCGTAGATCCATCACCAACGGATGTAGCAGTAGTAGTATTCAGTCTTGCTGACAGATTTGTGTCTGCCATAACCATCGTAGACACCGTAGGTGTAATGACTTCAAACTGGACATTCTGAGAAGAATAAACGTTAGTGCCACCGCCACGAATACCATTAGTTGCAACACTATCAATGTGTAACATATAGGTATCCAACCATGGGCAGGAGATCGTGGTGTGGACCTTATTGATTTCCGTTAGAGGAATACCATCAAGGTTGTAGCATTCAACTACAGTGCCAGAAGGGTGCTCAACATCAGCAGTGCCATTGTTACCTCTACCCGAGGTTGCCACTGTGATGACTTGACCGTTACCAGAGATTGAAGAGTATTGAATGATCTCATCTTCAATCTTAAGATAACCCTGATTGAGGTTACCAATTGGAGATCCACCGATAATGGTATGGAATTGAGATCCATCATTAACCTGAATTGAAGTTGCTCCAGAAGTCAGGGTAGTGGTTAGTGTGGTAGGAGGCACTTCGGAGATAATACCTTCAACCTCAACGTTGTTACTACGCTGGTGCATACCGTGGTTTCTATGATAAACCAACACTTCCTTATCATCGTTAGGATAAGAAGGAGCAGAAGTTGGGAATGCATCATAGGAGTCACCGCTGTAGTTAACGCTAGTAATCGTTGCGGATGTGCCACCTGGCTCAGACAGAGTATCCGAAACATCGAATGCTCTAGTAATGTAGTTGAGTGTCAGAGTCTGTGTGCCCGTGTCATATGCTGTGACAACACCAGTTGAAGCAGATGTAGATCCACTTACAACATCACCAATCTCAAACGTGCCGTTGAAGATCGCAGACAGGATAATCGTAGCGACAGATTGAGAGGAAGCGATGCCTTGGAATGTGTTGTTGTTGGCATCAAGGAAACCAGCAGACCAGATACCATCAATATCTGAGACAGTGATAGTTTCAGGATCAGATACTGCATCGAATTCAGTAATTGTACCTTCTGCACCAGAAGGTGTTTGAATTATTCTTGCACCAACTGTAAAGGTGTAGTTACTACCAACAGGAAGTGTAAGAGTTTGCTTGGGTTTCAGAGTCTGGATTGGATTTTCAATCAGTCTATGAATACCATTGTTACCCTTACCAAGCTCAGCGTTGTTAAAGATCGCTGTGCCTAAGTTTGCGGTAAACTCAGCACGATACATGGTAAACTTCAGATCCTCATACTGGTCAGCAGTCCAGGTAGAAGCGTTTTGGGACTTGAAGAGCACACCAGCATATGGTTGCTCAGAGATTGTCCTCGTGCCTGTTACGTCAACGTCGCCCATTCTGGAGATCCAAACGTTATATTCGTTGGAGTCAGACAGAAGCACGAAGCAATATTCAATGTTTGACTTAATGTAAACAGGAGATCTGAATGTAAATCTTGTAGGAATACTTGCGTTTTCCGACAATTCAACAGTGTCAGGATCGATAGTAGTATCAGAGAAAGGAATGATATCCTTAGTAGGATAACCATTCTCCATGGTCCTGATCTGAATTGAGATAGGAATGTTAGCGTCCTTAGTCCTGAAGAAGATGTCAACACCTGTCAGGAATACGCCACCTTCCGAATCGCAAATAAAGGATTGTGCAAGAGGGTCATACCAACCAATCTGACGTTGCTCAGTCCTGGTAGTAATAACAGTCCTTTGGTCGTTAACTGTATCGCGGACGATCTCAGCATTACGGACGGCAAGAATGTTTTCTCTAACAGTCTGCAAGGTGCCAGTTGCAGAGTATGATGCGTCTGCAGAGGAGTCCACGTTTCCAGGAGTCCTATCATTCGTATCCGAAGTTGTGACTCTAACCGTCCTTGTGCCAGTTGCCCAGCGTGGGTTTGAATCATTCTTAGGAGAAGGAATGAAGAAGGTGCCTTGTAGGTTACCAATGTTATCAGCAAGGAGACGACGATCTCTCACAACAGCACGAGCGCCAGAGGTCAATCCAAGAAGGACTTCACCCACGTTGACGTTACCGTAGAAGTTGGGGTTGACTGTCTCTGCCATTGCAGTGATGTCAATATTCAGGAAGTTGGTTTGTGATGCATAAGACTCAGCAAGTCCAGTAGCACCAACACCATAAGGGTCAGTCTTGTATCCATCATTAGCAGGAGCAACTAATACTCTTGCTCCAGAGGTCTGACCCACCACAGTCTCACCAACAACGAAAGGTGTCTCGTTAGAGTTGGGATCTTGAGTCGAGGACTTAGTAAGCTCAATAACCTTAGGAGTCACATAACCGCTGACATTGACGCCATCGAAGAAGTAATACATTCTTGTGCGAGGCTTCAGACGGTCGATGTTGAAACCGATGTTTCTGGATCTAATCCAGGGGATTGCTGTTTGTGACAGCATGGTATCACCCAAAGACTTTCTATCAATCTTGGGCGTAACGCGAGTTCTCACGCCTTGACGTGCCTGGTTGTTAACAACACGATAGGTGCGTCTCTCGTGGATAAACAGAGGTTGACGACCCTGACCGTGACCCAATCTACCAAGTCTACGACCACCAGAAGAGAAACTACCAGATCTGTTAGAGAATCTAGAAGTAGACTGGACGGATTCACCAGTCCAGTTGGTTTGCCAACCACCCCATTGGATAGGAGCAAAACCATTCTGGTCAATCTGAAGGTCTCTAGCAACAGCAGAGAAGTCACCTTCAACGTTTTCAACACGAGCAGGAAGACGCTCGATATCAATCCAGTCGTCAGATGCAGGTGTCAGGTCAATACGACCAATGAATGTAAACACGTTGAATGGGTTAACATTCTCAGTCCTAGATGCATATGGTTGGGTAATGATTGCCAGATCTTCATATGGCAGCATCACCATGTTTCCAGTAGTCTTAACGACGTTGCTGGATGCACCCATGTTAATTTGCAGGGGCACGTTAGTGGTGTAGTGCGAAGGACGGAGGTGACCCTCTTTGAAGTCCATGGAGCACTTATAATCAATGCTGAGAACGTCACCAACAGTGTGGTCGGTGAAGTCATCTACAACATAACCATTCTTCAGACGGTCGAAACCGTTATCATCATATGTCTTAGTGTTGTCTGCTTGTACTTCCAGCAGAGACAGTGAGGTGTAATACTCAACGTGGGAGAGTCTGGTCTCCAGATCTCCGATGTCCTTCATGGTATAACGCTTGATGATCTCAGGATAGATCAGGACATCACGCTCAACGTCATACACATATGGACGCATCTCAATCGTTGCGAGAAGCATCGCATTGTCAATCTTATCAGGATGAGGAAGATCCTCAGAGGACACACCTTTAACAATCTTCAGTTGATTGTCATGTGTCAAATACAACTTGTCTGCTCTAGGAAGGTAGTAGCAGTAGTCACATCTAAATTCTGTGTTAACCTTAGGAATGTCAAAGATGGTAGATCCACCGACACCACCAGAGGTATCAAACTGTCTAGATCCAAAATCAAGCGAAGCACAATTCACAAAGAAAGGTGAAGTAATCGTGCCTGATCCAGATGCTAATTCACCGATGCCAGGACGGAAGTCAATCTGGTCACGGATATAGTTAATCGATCCATCCAGTTTATACTTGGGGATCTCCTTATACATGATACCAGTATAGGACTGGGCTGAGAAGTAGTCGCCTGAAGACTCATGCAAGAAGTAGTCAAGGACCACAAGTATCTTACGAATTGGTGGGGAGAATCCAGGAAGACGAGTCAGTTTACAGACATCATAGAAATGTGCTTTCTGACCAGACTCTAACTCAAACTGAGTTGTGATAACTTTAGATCCCTTAGAAACAGATCCTTCAGAGTCATCAACAATTGCCTGCAGAGGAGTGCTGTCATCATCAACACCATCGATGGTCTCACCAGGGATGAATGGAATTTCATTAAGTGCAACAAAGTATAGTCTCAGTGTGCTGTTAACAAACTGGATAACTCGACCACGAGCACCAGAGGTCTTACCTACAACAACTGATCCGTTATCAAAGAAGGTAGATTCTGACAACACCATGTAAGGTGATTCAGCATCATTATCATTCTCAGATTCATACACAGCATGAATTTTGTAGACATCATTCAATGCAAATGAAATCTCTTCATCTTCAATACGGGTGCCATACAGGTTACCATATGCCAGACCATACTTGGTTTGGTCATTGTTAACTCGTGTGCGGGTCACCTTCAATGCACGCATCTTAGCGGCAGTCTTAATCTTTCTGGTGACGATATTCTTAGAGATAAGAGCAGTCAACTTAACAGTGTTGACGTTAGTTAAACCAGAGATGGTAATAGACTGTGCATCAGCACCGAAGGTAACAGTCAGAGATCCAAGGTCATTGAGGTTATCAATGTCAAGGTTATCACCAACGCTATATGAAGATCCAGACTCAGCAACAATCGTCAACACATAGTTTTCATCATCGAGTGATGCAAACTGCTCTGATTCAGGCAGAGACACAGTAACACCACCAGACACAACGGTCTTGTTGGCGAATGTCCTGTATACAAAGAATGACTCGTCAGAGATAGACTTCATCGAAGTTCTAGGAGCGTCAATTGACAACTCACCATTCTGGTAGTCTTTCTGGAAGATGAAAGGACGCATCCTTACCATCTCAGAATACTCACCATCAGCATTGCCACTACCCTTCTTAAGGGTGGCATCCATAATGGCGGTTTGGTTGAGGTAGTCAAAGATTGGTGTGCCACCTGTAGCGATGTTACCTGTATTGGTAGCGATCGACGTGGGGTCAATTCTCTTAATTCTTAAAGTGTTGCCACCATTCAGACCAGATGCAGTTGTAGTAACAACATCACCAGGACGGAGATCTTGTGCAAACTTGGTCCTGAAACCTGTAGAAAGAGCACCAGTGCCACTTACAGTGACGGTAGAAGACTCAATAGAAGCGTTGTCATTGAGCAACCAGTTTGCTGCGAATGTTACAACGTTGCTATCATTTCTACCGATACAACGGCGGACATCAGATAGGTTAAAGGTATGTGCTGCTTCCAGTGTGCCAATAACACGACCATCTCTTTCAACAACTTCATTATTAAGGAAGAGACCAGAGACCTGCTCTAGTCTACAGTTAGTGCCTGATCCTGATTCAGCAACGAAACCACGAGCACCAGAGGTGCGACCTCTGAGCACATCACCAACAGAAACAGAGTTATTGCCAGCTGCAAAGTTAATAGCAGTAAACATCTGTGGGTCAAAGAACCACATGTCATACTGGTTTGCCTGATCAACTTGGATCTGGACAATACGAGCACGACCGATCTGATTACCGATAATACTGTTGGATACGCCTAGATTCCAGTCATCATACATTTCGATAACTTGGTATGCATCAGACACACCCTCACCAGTTAGGTTAGGCCAACCATATTGATCGTATACCTTAACAAAGTTACCAAGTCTGAAGTGGATAATACCGTTTTCTACACAGGAAAAATCTCTAGGTTTGGGAGAGTCAATATACTGAGGTGTAAGGAATTCAGTCCTGTATCCTTTTACATACGCTCTACCAGGAGAGATCTCATAAGTTAGGAGATCATCTGTAGGAGAATTGTTTTGCTGAGTCGTCTGAGCAGGAGTGTAGACCCCGTTGTTAAAACCATCATCCAGACACTCTCTTGGTTTAATACTGAAAGTGTCGATAACATAGTCGCCAGACTCTTCGTAGGTCCGACGTGCCATCGACTTCTCAAGCTCTGAGTATGCAGTATGATCAACAAACTGCTCAACTTTACTATTGTTGATTCGTAGTAATTCGACGAAGTTTTTGTCAGTCGAATCATTGATTGCTTTCTTGACAAGAGTGGTCTTAATCTTAAATCTGTGACCGCCAGGTGCTGAGTAGTTTGAAGTGCCTGCAGCGTTGTCATTCAGTGACGGATCGTCTTCTGGGGTAACAATAGATTCACTAACTTCTAGACCAACCCTGTAAGAAGGGTTATTGCTATATTGCTCAAGGATCAAGTTTGCTGATTGGACATCAACAAAGTGACCTCTAATAAAGTACACACCATTGTTAATGTATGCAGCAGATGCAACCGCAGTAGAGTCAACGGGTAGCAACTGTCCGAATGGTGATCCAATTTCAATCAGTGTTGTGCCGAAAGTAATTTCGTTTTGGGCAAGCAACTGCTCGTTTGATTGGAATCCTTTAATGCTGGTATCAGAAACTGTGTCACCAGACTCAATATACTTAACGTATATCGTAACGTAACCACGCTCAGATTCTGAAGCAGGAATTGAATACAAGACCTTTGCTTTCACGCCAGTCGTGATGCCCTCAATGATCTGACCGTGAAGTTGTGTCCTATAGGTTTCAACATCGACACCCAGGAAGGATTGTTGCAGGATGATTGCCTGCACATTCAGGTCATATCCGACCTGACCAGGAATAACCATCGCACCTTCTTTGAAGAAGTGTTGACCGATGGATTCAATTTGATTCTGGAGAATCGATTGCAGAGTCGTTAACTCACGCGCTTGGATAGGATACCCAGGGCGAAATAGCACTCGGTAGAAATTCTTGTCCTTATCGAAGTCGTCGAAATAAGGAGCAATATTTAGATTGGTATTCTGGGGCATCGTTTAGAACTCTACTACGATCTTAATGTCTTCGATTTGGTCACCAGCACGAGTGATAGCGCCTCTATTATCTATGTAAATAACCCGACCTGAATTTGGCTCAACCTCTGGTTTTGCATAACCATTGGTAAAAGACATGCCCAAGTCATACTCAGTGTTGTTAATAACACGAGTAGAGGATCCTGATACAATTGGGAAGTTAATATCAGGGTCGGCAGATGCACCAGATGTTGCACCCACGACAGGGTTACCACCCTCAAATTCAATCAAACTACCAGTGAATTCAGGGAAGACACCATCAATTCTATTCTGGTAATACTTAAGCACTTTGGTTGTGCTATTCCATGAGATCACACGTCCACGGGCAGTCACTTGCTGACCACCAATTGTGCGAGACTGTGTGATAATTTCGTCAGTAGCAAAGTTACCTGTGAAGGTAGGAGCAAAAATCACTGACTTGGTGGCGGACAGAGTAAGATCTGCTGCCAATTCTGTTGTGCCGAATTTGTTTGGGTTGATTACCAGACCGATACGACGATAATCGTTATCAGTTGGGAAGTCACCACTACCCTCAGCATAGGTAAACTTGGTGTTAATCATGACGCGATATCCACCCATCTCTGTCCCTGGCTCAGCACCATGACCGACAGTTGGAGGAATGATCACTTCAACGGTGCCACCTGATCCTGCACCTGCACCGATACCGTTGACTTCATCGATGATGACTTTACCGAAGGTGTATCCTGATCCACCCGAAGTAACAGTAGCAGATACAATCCGACCCCCATCGACAACCAGAGAAACACGACCGCCAACACCATCGCCTTTGATAGGTACATTCTCGTAGGTACCATTGTTATACCCTGCACCAGAAGATGAAATGATAACTGTATCAATCTCACCACCGATTGCATCGGACACCACAGCGGTGTCACTCAGCACAGGCATATATTCATTGGAGAAGAATTTCAGTACGAGACCCACAGGGATCGTATACATATACTTCCAACGATAACCGTCAGCAGTGGTAATAATAGAAGTTGAAGTACCCGTAGGCTCAACAGTAGAAGGCTTACCGTTAGGATCACTAGGGGATGTCCCGTTATAGATGCACTTATAGACTTGATACGATGAGTTAACAACGTAAAAGTCTGCATCATAAAGTTTGGTAGCACCAGAAGATGCGGTTTTAGTTGCGCTGTAGTCATGACGATACATATCGTAAACATAACCCAAGCCACCAGTGGTCTGCTCAGGAGGAATCCAGTCAGTCCTACGAATAACTTGAATAGTATCATTCGCCAGCACCCGCTTCATTGATATCATGTCAGCGAAGTCATCGCTAAACTCTTGGAAAGAGTCTACAGGATCGGGCGCTGCATTCTCGTTATCCCAAGGTTGGGGACGACCGATGAAAACATACAGACGATCACGACTACTTCCAGCTTCGCTATCAGTCTGAGCAGGATCGGGTCCTTGCAAAGACTTGATAAGTCGGCTGGCAGTAAAAATTCTAAATTGGTCGGTTAGTAGCGCCATTTGTTACCAATTATCCTATAGATTTATTTATGGGGTTAATACTCACCCTCATTTCTGAGGAAGTTGTTATACTCGACTGCGATGATTTTTGCCTGGGCACCAGAGGTGTTTCCTTGCACTGTTTCACCAACAGCAAATTTGTAAGTTGGGTCATTATCTTGAATCGACTTAACATCTAGATAGAATTGACCTGTCTTAGGTCCAAGTCTTCTATTTGTAGTTGTTGCTGCAACACCAGATGTTTGTCCAGTAACAATCTCTTCACCACCTGCAGAGGGGACAAAGAATAGAGATGAAGTAATGTATTCAATTGTAATAATACCAGTGCTGATATGGGCATCACCATCTCCTAAAGCACCTGCAGACTGGATAGTAGCAACTAACTGGTTAGGACTACCATCATAGATCTGATCACCAATCTGGAAGAGCGTGGTGTTGGTGCCACCTAATTCTTCCTCAATACCATATTTAGACGAGGCAATGCCCCCATCTAAATTAACTTGGTTTTCATAATCCGTTCCTGTGTTGAGAAGGTCAGGAATACCATCTCCAAACTGTTGGACACCCTCAGCATCAACAAACTCTTCATCATCATCTTCAAATTTTCTGTTTTGAATAACTGACAAAGGTGTAGTGAATGCAACAATGTCATTACCTTCCAATTCAACCAGGGTATGTGGTGCAACACCAGTGCCGCTTGATCCAGAAGTGCCTGCAAAGAATGCAATAATTTTAGACTTCTCGCCTGATCTGCCAGCATCAATAAATGCTAACTCATCAACCTGGAATGTCAGATATAATGCTCTCTCAGTCTCATCCCAGTCATAGACAATAGCGACTCTATTAGTTGCATTCTCAACAACACGTCTAACTTTATCCGTAACTTGGAAATCATAAAGCGTGTCTCCAGTACTAGGATCATTCTGGAGAGTGTCGAGAACGACCTTCTGGTCAAATCTAAAGTTTGTGCCCCTATCACATCCAATAAATGATGTGGCAGTTTTACCTGTATATCTGACAACTTCTCTACCGAGAAGGAATTTACCAGATCCAGGATAAGGTGCAGTTGACTCAACGTGAATAGTTTCATCACCAGTGCCAACGTCAGTCAGAATACCTGCCAAATTATAAACAACAGAGTTTAGAGACTGTCTGTTTCTTGCAGTCTTGATCAGGTTTGTATCTCTAGTAAAGATAACCTGAGGAGCATTTACATAACCATCACCACCTGCTAGGAGGTCAATAGATGTAATAGATCCAAGATCAATAAATGCCGAAGCACTAGCACCAGATCCACCACCACCAATAATTTGAATTAGAGGAGGATCTTCAAAGAATTCACCAGAATTGGTGAGGGTAATTGCAGTAACTTTACCGAATGGATTGACACCAGCAACACCAGTTGCACCTTGTCCACCACCACCTGAGATGATGATGTTGACATCTTCTTCAGTATAGTTTCTGCCAAACTCTTCAATAGCAAGACCTGTAACCAGACCTGTAATAGGCACCAACTCAGATCCAGATCCACCACCACCTTTAACTTCTGCTTCAGCAGCAAAGTATTCATCACCAAACTGAGTCATCTGGATGAAGTCAATAGCACCGTCTTGCTTCAGGAAGATCTTTCCTTCTGCAGGGACAGTTGCATTTTCATCAGTAATTTCCAGACGCATGGGATCATACCCTTCGCCAGGATCAAGGACTTCTACAGCAGTGATCTCACCCAGACTGCCATCGATGACTGGTCTAAGCACAGCATCCCTAATAGGAGTGCCACAATTTTCAATACGAAGTCTAGGGGGGTCAGCAGGATCATACCCACCACCTCCTGCAGTAACATAAACTTCTCTTACCCCGAATATACTATTAAATATGGGGAAAATTGAAGCACCAGATCCAGGGACTGTTCTTGTCATTAGACAACCACGAGATTACCGACCATTCCAGAGTGAATGGTGCATTGATAGACATATTGTGTGCCTGCCGCTAGCGTCATAGGCACGGTCCAATATTGGACACCTTCTTGTGATCCACTCACACCAGCAGTTACAGCGGATCCGCCACTCGTCTGTCTTAGAGCAAATGGGTGACCGCCACCAGTGGTGTTGTTGAATCTATATGTGAAACCACGATAGACATAGATGGTTGGGTTTCCACTTCCACTCCATCCCCCGTTACTGAAGTTATATCCAGCACCTGTGCTTCCAGATATCGCAAAACCAACAGCAGCAGATGAAACCGCTTCAATCTCACCGCTCGTATTAGTGATGAAACTCTGATTCTCTGCCAGAGTAACACCACTAGCAAGAAACAATTCAGCAGCAACACTAAGTGTGCTACCAGAAACAGATGTAGTAATACCGTTTCCACCAGCAATAGTTGCTGATGCTTCCGTAGATCCAGCAGTGATTGTGCCACTGTCTCCGCTGATTGCACCAAAGATATTCTGGTCAGCGTTAGGTGAATCGTTAGTAATCGTTAGATTATCACCAGAAACAGCAGTGGAGATCCCAGTGCCACCAACAAGATTAATAGTAGCAGTGGCAGAAGTAGCCGTTTTGGATCCCGAATCAGATCCGACAGTCGCGAAAAGGTTTTGATCAACATCTCCCAACGCTCCTGTCATGTCAATTGTTAACGTATCTCCAGCAATGGTCGTGGAAATGTTTGTGCCACCAGCCACAGTGAGCACGTCAGTAGGAGCACTCGCAGTAGTAGACCCCGTATCAGCATTAATACCTTCAAATAAATTTTGTGTAGATGACCCGCCACCAGTTGCAGTGGCATCGTTGTCTGGATACCAGTTGCTATTGGCAGCAGACCACTTAAGGACCTGACCATCGGAGGGACCACCACCAACTGTCATGTCAATGTCAGATAACTCACCAATACTAGATCCAGAATCAATCAGTTGGACCCAAGCACCGCCATGTGCAAAGTATCCATGATTCTCAGCATGGACATGTGCAAACATGCCATGATGATCTGCTGCAGCAGGAAGATCTGCAGTTTCGGCAAAATGGTTTGAATACTTTAACTTACCATCTGTGCCATCAATATATGTCAGAGCACTTCCAGTGCCACCTGCCCAAAACTTAATATCACCACTGCCGTTAGGTTTGATGACGACATCGCCATTGTTTGTTGAGCTGACTTGGAATCCACCAACATCTAAATTAGAAGTTAACGTATCAAAATCTCCCTCAGCAAATTGGGATCCATTCCATTTCAATAATTGTCCTGAGGTAGGACTGCCAATATTCACCAACAGGTTGGTGTCATTACCAAGAGCGGTATAAACTTCGTCAATGACGCTATTCAGTTTGATAGCACCATCTCTGAGACTATCACCTGTTCCGTCATTTGCTGACGATCCAATACTAAGATTCTGTTTTGCCATGGTGGGTAGATTTCTACAGTGTTATTTAGGTGCCATCGAAGGTTTGTGCCGTAGAGTCGAGAGTACTCTGCGTGCTATCGAATCTATTAGCGGTAGATCCGCTTCCACCGCCAGATCCAGTAACAGTTAATACTGCTGCATTGGAATCAAGTGGTGAGTTTTCTGCTTGAGTTGATACTCCCAAAGGACCGATGATACGGCAACGGAATCTGTATCCCGTCATGTATGCAAGGGTGCTGAGTGTATAGGAGTTTGTAGTTGCTCCTGTAATAGCAGCGAATGCAAAACCACCGTCTGTGGAGCGATACCACTGATAAGCAATAGGTCCGTCTTCTGGACTGATCGCTGCCTGGACAGAGAATGTTGCTGTTTCTCCTGGGTTTGCCGTAGCATTCTGAGGTTGTGATGTAAATACCAGGGTTGGAAGTACTGGTGGACCACCATCACCACCGCCACCACTGGGTGGAGCAACAGGTGCTTGTAATGTAAAGTTTGTATTGATGGTCTCCCTAGTGGAAGATCCAATCATGTATGGAAACTCAGGATGATCAATGTCGTCTGGATCTACAGACAAGAAATATGCATAGGTGCCATTCTGGAATTCTGGCGTAATGCAAAATCTACCATTATGGAGGTCTAGGTCACCAGTTGCCTCAACATACTCCCAGTCCTGCACCAGAGCGCCTGCAGGGGGGTTTGCGATGGTGTTACCATAGTCAGGTCTACCTGCTGTCTCAACTGATAAAGTTGAGTAGGAAGACTGCATAATTCTGGGAGTAGTTAGATTGTCCCATGGAGATGCATAAGCATAAGGTCCATAAATGGGGAATCCATCAAACGCAATACCAACGATCTTAGAATGACCGTCAGGATGTCTCAGGTTGTCACCGTTATATTGTGTGCTTCCATAATAATCATTGTATCCTGCCATCGAGGACCCTTCCCGCCAGCAATCTAAGAAGTGTGTATCGTGATAATGATACTGACCACTTTGCTCAGGATGTCCACCACAATCATCATCACCAAAATCTACAGGAGATTGTGGGTAGTGAGCATTCCAACTGAATCCTACTGGGGGGTTTCCACCAGCACCAGCAGAAGGGTTAAACAAAGCAACGCCATTAGCGGCAATGCCAATAGTACCTAGAGGAGTTGCGCTCCTACCATTTCGCTGATCATAATACTCATATGTGCCGCTAGTTAGAGACTCTTGGTCTCTCATAATAAAGTCAAGTCTATCTGATGTTGCCAACCAACATTCGTCTTCGATGGATGTAAATGTAGTACCCTTATAAAGGAATACTCTTTTAACACCATCACTGAAGGTAACCATAAGTCTGTCACCCACCTGAATCTCATTGTTAAACAACGAGTTATCATTACCAGATATGACTATAGACCTAATGAATCCGTCTTGATTCCAAACGTTAGTATCGAATGTGCGACTAATACCAAAGGTCCCACCACGGTAAGTAAAAGCATGATCGAAATCTTGCTCCGTTACTGTGTTTGGGTTGTTGGCATTAGGAAACGTGCCAAACCCTACAGGAGAGGGAAGACCATCCGCCTCTACTGTAAGAATGTCAGTGGCATCGTTATAACTTGCGGTTGCCCCCATGGTTTTACTTTTATTTAGATGTCGTCGAAGATTTGATCTGGAGTGAAGTTACTAATCACAGTAGCACCAGTCTGGACCGTGAGGATAGCAGACAGTGAGTAGACAGGTGTAGCACCTGCAGCAGTGATTGCAACTCTGTATTCGTCACCATCGTCTGCCTGAGCGGCATCGTTGGTGTTGTATGTTGCCTGGTTAGCACCGATGATGTTACTCCAGGTCTGAGTGCCGTATTCCTTCTTCTGCCACTGGTAGTTGAGTTGCTGACTGTTGGAGACAGTAGCAGCAACCGTGAAGGATGCAGTCTGACCTTGGTTAACTGTCACGTTGACAGGATCTTGAGAGATCGCAATCGCGCCAGGATCGATTGTATTTGTTTCACCGTCGATTGCCTCGTCAGCGTTGTAGATATCTCTACCACCGTTAACAGGCGTGCCTGAAGGATTAACAAAGTCATCTGGGACCTCGCTATCGATAGCAACGATTGGTTGCAGATAAGAAACACCAGGGGTCTTCACGTCAATGCGTGTGATACCCATGAGTGCCTTGATGCGACCATCGAAACCAGAGGATGAAATCACGTCCACGTTGGGGCGTGAGGTGTAACCATCACCAGAGTTGGTGAGAATTGCAGTCTCCAACTGACCAGAGCGGATCTGGGCAAGTGCAGCAGCGTTACGACCCTTAACGGATCCTGTGTATTCAAAGGTGATCAGTGAGTTGGAAGATTCGATCAGAGCAACGTCACGAGCGAATTCCTCACCATCAATCTCAAGTTTGTCACCTGCTTCCACAGGTGGCACAACGGTTGCAGCGATCACGTCAGTATCAGATCCAATGTAGGAGAATCCAACAAAGGTTGATCCTGCGCGAGGCACTTCAGCGAAGATGATTCTAGATCCGACGATCTCGTATGCGACGCCAGGTTCCTGAATAATACCGTTGAGTGAAACGATGATGTTGTTTTCTGGGCGAATCACGTTAGAAGAAACACCCTCAGTCAGAGTCAGCGAGTAGAAGAGACCTTCACGTCTGAGGTTGAAGGACGAGCGCAAGGAGTCAAACTCGAAGCTGATATCGTCCATCTGACGGAGTTTACCAACGTAGTAACCAACGAATTCAGATCCAATGTCGGGTGCCTCAGAGAAGTTAATCTTGTCGGAGAATGCGACGTAGGAGTTGTTACCACCAGGAGGTTGCAGGATGCCATTGACGAAGATGAGCATGTGACCAGCGGGATCTGGGAAGTATGCTTCACCATTGCTGATCGTGAGATCAAACTGTGTCTGACTACCGTCGAAACCACGGAAGTAACGATCAACGCGACCCTCCAGCGTGCGTGCGCTGGAGACTGCACCACCCCAACCGTAGTCAGAAGCGATGGTCATGTTGTTAAGGAAATCGCCCTTAACATTTTCCAACCAGACGGTTGCTGTGATACCCTGCTGATCGATAGCAGCCACGCGCCCGTAAGAGTTATATGGAGTATCAGTGTAGGAAACAACGTTAGCGTAGATGCTTGGGAAGTTAGATCCAAGATCAAGTTTACCGATGTTATTAGTACCTACAGCGACATCAGAGATGTCAGTGCCTGTGCCCACAGGGACCAAGTTACCGATAAACAAGCGATGGATGCCATAGATTGGATCGGTAGGATCTGCGTTGATGCCATTAATGTATTGAGTTACCGTTGCACGGAAACCAGGATCCTTCAGTGTGGTGCCCTGCAGGAGGACAACTTCGTCACCCACTCGGAATGTATCAGAAACGCCCGTATCAACGATTGCAGTGCCAAGCTCCAACTGATAGATGTTGGTGCCGTGGATATACTGGTTAAGTTGAATCTGTGTGCCAGAGAGACCCTTAATTTCGAGGATATAGTCAGTGACGCTACCGTAGATGATATCGCCAGCATTCCATGCATCTCCGATGGTTTCAACGTCAATCGTAATACGACCACCGTCATTACCCGTAAGGGATCCAGACTTATTGAGGTATCCGTTAGCGTATGCCTCAACAGCAGAATTCTTATCAAACAACCAGTCGCCTTGTGCGAATGATCCTTTCTCGACGTTGATCAACATGCGAGAATCGAAGGAAACAACATCAGCACTCGTGCCGCTGTCATCACCAACCAGGGTATCGCCTGCGTTAATAACGCCTGCGACAGAAACCAAGTTGAGGAAGTTTAGACCGTTTGAATCAGTTGTGCCAGTCTGTAGACATTGACCATTGATTACTGGGTTTCCATTGACTCTAATAACTTCACCGTTGATGAAGTTTTCATAGACGCCAAGATTTGTGCTGACGTTATTCAACTCGAAACGAGTATAGAGTCTATTGATCTCTGCTTGGTTGAGCGAGACGCTACCAATTTCAGAAGAGGACTCAGAAGTGGTGCCGTAGATAACATCTGCGGGGTTGAATCCACCCTGGATAGGAGTCTGTGAAGGATCTGCTGGGAAGAGAGGAGTAGACCTATCGATACCAGTACGTCTGACGACGGAGAAGATCTGCTGACCAGTGTTGGCAGTGTTAACTTCAACTCTTCTAAATCTACCATCGTGCATGTAGTGAGCACCAACCTCAAACCACTGAGGAGTTGCAGTCATCACATACCAGTAAGTTTGATTAGTAAATGCTGCGACTGAAGTCTCAGATGCTGGGATATACTGGAGGATGTCACCACGACGGAAGGAGTTAACGCGGTTAATTCTGACTCTATATTCAGCGCGGTCGAAACCAACGGGGACGATAGGAGTAAGAGTAACCAGAGCAGGATCGGTGTTGTAATCGAATCCTAACTCATACTTGGTATTGATGTTAACTGCATCGCTACTTGGGACCCAAGTAACGCTACCTTCTGTTGGGAAGTTAGATGTTTCTAGTGAATACTCAATACAGTTGATTGAGGAGTCAATGATAAATTCAGATGCCTCACGGTTGTAATCCAAGCGACCATTGAGACCTAACTGATAGGTATTGTAGGTTGCCCAACCAGGATCTTCAGTCAACTGATACAACACAGACTTAACATACTCACGCACGCGAGTGTTTGCGTAAATCAAGTGTGTGCGAGACACATTTTGGAATGCAATGAAGTTGCCCTCACCGTCAAACCAGTTTTGGACCAGTCTAAATGCACCTGCGTTACCACCAGTAACCATGTCATATCTGACTGCCTTAAGGATGTCAGCACAGAAGTCCACTGTCATTTCAGTGGTGCCATAGTAAGTCACAGTCTCATCAAATGCTCTTTGTGCGATAGCATCCTGGTTAAAGAGCAGCATGTTAGCAATTGACTTATCGGAGTTTAATCCAGCGCCAAGAGTGTCCACCATGATGTCAAACAAGGTGTCGATCGCAGACTGTGGTCCTTCACATGTGCCTGACTGATAGCTACTATTTGTGTAAGCGTTAAGTCTAGTCGTCCTAACAATACTTGCCAAAGCATTAGTATTGCTATTTGCTGCCTGCTCGATTGTATCGATATAGATCTCAAGGAGTGTATCGATAGCAGAAGCAACTTCAGCACAAGTCTCATTCCACTGACCAGCACCGTTGTCATAAGTAAGAGTCGCATCTCTAACCGCAATATCAGGCGTATATTTAATAGGCCAGATCTGAGGCAGAGTGCTAGTGCGGTTTGCAACGTTACCAGGATTGCTGATCGCGTCTGTAACCAGTGCCATCAGAGTATCAATTTCGGTCGCAACAGAATCAGACTCACTACCTGTGTAGATAGGATCAACCAGACGTGCTCTGAAGTAAGACATATCACCAGTTGTGTATGCCCATGCTGCTGTAGGTTCGCCTTGCGGGACGGTGCTGTCAGAAGACATTGTGGCAAAACCACCAGTAGATCCATCCCCCAGCAATCCACCTGCCTCATAAAGACCAGTGTTTACTCCAGGGGTATTTGCTTCACCGATTTCGTTGCCATCAATCCAAAGTTTGACACGACCAGATCCAGCAGCAACTGTGCCACCAATTCTAATCTCCCAAGTAATCTCATGCTCACCACCATCAAAGTAGTCTGACAGACTAGAAACAGGCACGTCAAGAAGTGCAAGACCAGCGTCAGTAGTTGTAGATGCACCACCTGCATAGGAGTTAGCACCATTACCAGCACGGAGACGGAGGTATGTGCCGCTATCTCTGATACCGAGGAATGCACCAGCACCGTTTCCACCAAGCTCCCATAGGACGCCATCGCTAGGCGTGCCAGCAGGAAGCACTGTCACGCATCTGCAAACCAGATCTTCGTCATTGGTAATACCAGTTGCAGAAGCAGATCCACTTGCAATGTTGTTTGTGCCGTTAGCAAATGTGCGAGTAACAACGTTGTTGTAACTTCCACCAAGGACGATGCCATTATCAACTAATGAATTGCGAAGCACCGTAGTAGGTTTGGGGACTGCCTCAGTGAATGTCTGGACGCCACCACTATATGCTGCAACGTTAGTAATAATCTGACCACGCATTGCACGCTTCACCAGTCTCTTCGCTTCTTCCAGAATCCAATTTACCTCTGTTGCCAGAGATGTAACGTGGGCGAGAGATCCACCGTATGTTGTATAGAATTCAGATACCCAGTTGATCCAGTTATCTCCACCATACTTAAGGTTGAAGACCAGTCCTCTGAGGATGTCAGTCACGTCATGGACGCAATCGATGCTACCGTTAGCAACAACAGCACCAGCATGTGCATTGACAAAGGTATGAGTATATTGCTCACCTGCAGGAGATGCACCAACGTTGATCGTAATCGTATCAGTGGTATGTGCAGTAATTAATCTAGATGTGGTGTATGCAGGGTCACCTTTACGGGGGTAGTAGTTGGTAACGTTGTTACCATCAAGTGTGCATGTAAATCCAATAGAATCAGGTCTAACAGTAACTCTGTTACCTGCAACCAAACCATGACCTGCCATGGTAATGATCATATCACCACTCGATGCATTGTAATTTGCATCCGATGGGGTATATTGCTGACCACCGTAAATTCCACCGTTAATACTCAGTGAAGGATACTGTGTCTCACCTGCCTTAACTGCTTGCTCAGCAATCCAACGAATGTTTGCATCGATAGCATCACCACAATCTGCAAAGATTTGCTCCTTGGGGTTTGCTTCATAGGAGGCAGGATCGACGTTGCCAGGATCATTGCCCTCAATGTAATCTCTACCGAAACCATTTCTCATGGTTGTGGTTGCGATGTCTCTAACGAGTTTCATGACAGTGACAGTTGCTTCCCAATCATCTTCGATGTGCTTCAGAGAATTATTCTCTGGCTCAACGTAGAGATTTGCAGCATCCCATGTCCTTTCATTACAGTTGTAGTTGAGGTCATGGACAAGAGCATTAAGGATATCCTTAACGTCATCACTACAGTTAACAGCACCACCCTTGATTTGGAATAGGGCATACTTGGACATGTCATTCATTGTCTCGACTGCCTCGTGTGCAATCAGATCAATGTTTGCCTTAAGAGCGTTGGTAGCATCCTTATAACGATTCCAGTTAGAAACGCTATCCTGAGGATATCCTTCATCATCGATAATGATGGTATCATCTCTGAATGCACCACGGGCAGTAAACAGAGGTGTGTGATAATCATCTTGTGCCCATGCTGCGATACCAAGATCACCAGAAACCTCACCAGGGGAGAGGAGCAAGTTGTTAGCTGCTTTCTGTGTGAGATACTTGGCATGATGGAATGCGTCAAGCATTGGATTCAACTCATGCTCAACATGGAGCACGTTATTTTGATCATCCAGATACTTATCAATGACTGCTTCCACGTTGTATGTGCCACCCGTGCAAAGGTCAGCAATCACAGCAGGGAGAATGAATTGCTTAACATCTCTCTCGCAATATGGTTGACCATAACCAGGCATCACCAAGAATTGTGTGACAGTGCCGTTGAGATCAATCTCATACTTATCGAGAATGTATCCAGCAACTTCTTCTGCGATATAGTCGCGGTTTTTCCAGATCAGGACACCACTATCTCTGAAAATATCAGGATTAGGTGCAAGGACTTCCAGCACTTCGCGACCTAGCAGATCAAACTCATCCTGGATGGATTGAGATGCAGGAGATGAGAAGTTGTTAGGAAGTCTCAATCTGTTTGTATAGGTGCCAGTCAGAGTTGTATCAGTTGTAGTAATTACATACTTACAAAGGACAAATGCCTGATCCCATGCATACAGAGTTTGCAGAATCTCGTTACCAACGTGCTTCAGTTTGCCTGATGCCTCAAGGTAAGTACGAGCGGTGTATAGTGAGTTGTAGTTACCACCGTCTCTCAAGTCCTTGACAAGAGCGCCGATGATGTAGTCTTTAGTATCCCTGATACACTTGTTGGTGCCACCATAACTACCTTCGGCCACGTTGTTGCCTGGGATGACAAAATCAGGGAATGCTGCTTCCATTCTACCGACTGCTTCTTCAGCAATCCAGGCAGCGTTAAGGTCGATAATATCAGCACAATTTCTGTGATCTGATCTACCAAGATCAACGTTTTCAATAATTGCAAAGTTTTGATCGTAGTTAAGTTCCTTGATAGCAGCAGAGGAGATACGCTGACCAGTGTAGATAGCATATGTTTCCTGATTATCAATGACGAATGGTTGCTCACCATCAAGACCAAACTTGACATACTGGTTAGAGTAGTCGATCTGGGTGGGAGGCACGAATGCAGTATTGAAGTCTGACTCTCCATTCTTAACAACCACGTTGTCCATGTAACCAGTAAACTGGTTAGCACCGTTAAAGTCAGCACCGACGTAGATGGCAGCATAACCATAATCATTAGTGTCGGCGTAGTTGCCACCAACCTGCACGCCATCAACATAGAGTTGCAAGACGCTAGTAGTCCTGACAACTGCAATGTGATGCCAGTTATTAGCAAGCAGCGTGCCACCAGTCAGCAGTTGAGATGTGCCGTTGTAAACTGTAATTGCACCAGAAGTCTGCAGAGTAATTCTCAGACCAGAGGTAGCAGACAGACGACGGAAGTCAAACAGATGTTGAGTGGTGCTCAGGTTTTCTGCTCTAACCCAACCTTGGACGGTAAAGTCTGCAGTGTTACCGAAGGAGAAGTCGTAACTATCTCTAGTAACCAGATATCCAGAAGCAGGGAATTTGATAGACTTCTTACCGCTAAGTCTCTTGTATTTCTCGATAACACTTAGAGAAACACCGTTTTGATTAGCAGTGGTGGAGTTGGTAACATACTCACCATCCTGGAATGATCCAGTAACAGCGTCAGCAAAGATCCACTTCAGACCAGAGTTAGATCCAATTGCTTCAAAGGTTGCACCGCTAGTAACACCAGTAATGGTGTCGCCAACAATAAACAAACCACCCGCACGATCCTTATATGCAATCTTCGTTGTGCGAATATTTTCGTTAGCAACGAATGTGCCATCAGTGATGCTCGCGAGAGCGTTAATATTACTGAGATTTTGTGCTGCAATCGCAGTCGTAGAGATGTCTACGAGCGTAGCGATATATGCCTGGACGTTAGCACAATTCTGGATTGTTTCATTTCGGCCTGAGTAGTAATTAGGGTCGAAATACTTGGCAGTTGTGCCACCGCCAGTGAAGACTGCATTACCCAGTGCCTTGACGAATGTGTGGGTATATCCACCACCGCTACTAACTGCATTAGCAGAAGCACCAGACCATGTATGAGCATACTGTTGACCCTCAGGAGAGTTACCAACGTTAACCGTGATGGTTGTTGCGGTAGTGCCATGGATAAACAGACGACGACCAGCAGCAGGGTCACTTGCTCTAGGATATGTTTGAGGAGCGACGTTACCATCAGAATCACATGTAAATGATATCGAGTCGGTAGCAATACTTACATAGTCATTGAGCTCAAGACTATGTGCTCCGATGGTCAATGTCATATCACCCGTTGCTGGGTCATAGGTGCCACCAGTTGGTGTGAATTGGAGCAGAGGAGATGCACCGACGTTAACTGTGATTGTAGTGCCAGTCTCAGCACTAATAGCAAGAGGAGTGTTGAATGCAGGATCTCCAGCACGAGGATAGTCGTGGAAGGATGCATCGTTATCAGAATCACAAGTAAACTTCAGAGAGTGTGGACGGATCGTAACAGTATCCGAAGTTGTCAGTGAGTGAGTGCCAATGGTAAGGACCATTTGACCATTTGTAGGTGTGTAGACTGCAGAAGACACGTCGAATTCTTGCAGATCATCTTCACCACCACTGTAGGATCCTTGATATGTTGTAGGATCTTTCAGCATGAATCCAGTGACAGAAGTCCTGGAATTGACTTGATAATAGAGAAGGTTGTTGATTGCCTGGAAGGACAAGTGCATTGCCTTATCGATAGCAGTCAGAGATTCTGCATACTCACCGATTAGACCGTTAGCAATAGGTGCTCCAGCAGCATCGAAATACTTCTTAGTGAATTCGATGATGTTGTAGTTACCACCCTGAGAAACGTCTTCTGCCAAGGCATCGATCATCAGACCGATGTCACGACGACACTTGATTTGACCAGGAGAATATGATCCTTTTGACTCATCAGGAAGGTCAACCAGCGTGCCATTCAGCAGAGTTTCATCAACCACATCATAGAGAGTGGTGATTGCTGCTTGGACATCGCTGCAGTTGTCGGTGCCATTGTTGGACTGGTTAGCACCATTAGTGCCATATGGATCGTTAGGTGATGGGTCAGGATTAATACCGTTGCCATCGTAACCACCATGATCTATCTCGCTCCAAGGAACGTAGGTGATACCATCATTAGGTTGACCAGCTGGTACCGTGAAACTAGAGGTCAGTTGGTTGACGATTGCCAACTTCATCATGTCTTTTGCTTTCTCAAATCCATAACGAGTCTCAGCAGACTCATTATTGACATACACAAAGTTGCCACTTACATCAAAGTATTTCTGACAGAGTTTACGAGTATATTGGTTACCACCACGGAAAATGTCAATGGAGATAGCATCGATATACAACTCAAGGTCACGGATGCACTTATTAGGATCAGGCACAGTAAGTGACGTATACTGCGTCATCATCTCATCGTATGCCTTATTAGAAATGTAAGACTTATTCTTTTGAATCAGACGATATGCATCAGAATATCTACTCCAGGAGTTAGTGATAACATCACCAGGGAAATAGAATCTAGGGTGCTTGACAGCAATTTCTGCTTCAGCAAAATCAACGATTTGATCTTTGTTGCCAAGGATCATTGCCGAAGCATCTTTGAATCTGTTGGTAGCAACACCATGGAAGACAGAAGTTGGATTACCGTAGTTTGTTCTGTTGTTGATTACAATATCACCTTCATCGAAGGTGCCACCTGCCAACTGAGTATACTGGACTTCAGTATTTCTAACTTCTTCAAAGTCAAGGAAGTCAGCATTAATTCTATTAGCAGTATTGTAAAGCTCAGTAGGTGTAATAGAAGATTGTGAAATGTTATCAATGATAACGTTAGGATTAGTAATACTAACCAGACGCTCAAACAGCAGACCATAGAATGTAGATCCTGGGTTGATAATCAACTCATCAACAGCATCCTGGGTAGCAGGATCAATATAAGGAGAGATGAATGTGATCTGACCAGCAATCTTAGAGGATGCTGAGTAAACATACTCATTCAGTCTCAGGTCAAAGATACCAGTTTCAAACTGTGCAGTACCTGAGGTCTTACTAACCACGATAGCATCGGTGACATTGCCATCGGTATCGATATTAGTTTCTTCAATAATAGCAGTGTCGCCTTCAAGGTTAGTGATAGACTCACCAAACTGGAAGATCGTTTCTTGATTCACTAGATCAACACTCTGGACAAGTGCCGAGAAGAGGGTGCCACGAGTGATCTCTTCATTCAGGTTGAATGATCCACCAACCAAGTTGATAACATCAATAGTAGTTGTGCCAGAGTCGATAACAGTAGCAATAACGTCGCTATCTGCACCCTGCACTTGTTGTCCGATTGTTGGGAAGATACCAAAGTTTGGTGGACCTGCCTGACCAGAATACAATTGAATTCTGTAAATTGGTGTAGGAGTAACTTCCAGAGATCTATAGTTAACTCTAGACGCTGGTTTTGGTGCCTCACCAAATACGATCTGTCCACCAACGACGGAGTAAGAAACGCCAGGTGCCTGAATCACACCGTTGATAGTAATCAGCAGTTGATTCTGTTGGACGATAACTGTCTCACCTTCTACAGTAAGTTGGAATTGCTTATCAATACCGTTAAACTGAGGTGAAATATCATCAAGTTTCTTCACGATAGAGGTCAAGATTTCCTCAGAGGAAGTCAGACGCTTTTTACGGAAGAGGACTTCAGTATTGTTGTAATCGGTGTAAATTGGTTGTGCTGCACCGAAAGATGTGATTTGGTTGACGTTGGAGTAGTTATTGATGTTAACTTCCTTCGTAAACTCAGTGCCGACCTTTCTGCCCGAAACATCCTTACCACCAACGATCTGCAACTGTCCAAACATGTTGAAACCAGCAGGGTGGTTGTTTTCAAGGATTTGAGTCTTCCATTTGGTAATGGGGATCTCAGACTTAATAACGTAAGAGAAGTTTTGATAGAAGAAGGAATCTTGGATTTTTTGGACGATTTCGGATGGTTTACCAACATTATCGATAAACTTACCAGGAGTCTTAGTCAAAGATCCAATATTCAAGACACCACGAGCAATACTCATGTTATCGATAATACCAGATGCTTTGGAGATGGATCCAGTGACTTTTTCGCCCATTTTCCAATCTCCGTCGTAATCGACGATTTTGAGGATCTTAGGACCGATTTGCCAACCAGTATTGGTAGAAACCTTACCAGTTGCACTTGCAAGCTCAACTGCACTACCTTGGAAGACTTCTTCGCCTTCAAGGAAGCGAGATGTCTCAACAACTGCTTCTGCTTTACCACCGAAGACTTCGGTGAGCAATACTTGACGACCACTACCCTGAGTCAAGAATGTGATGTAATCACCTGCTTGTGCTGACTGTAGAGTCAATCCAAAGCGGATTTGGTCGGATTCCAGTGAATTTGCCTGACCAGCGATTGCATAGTAGATCTGACCAGAAATCAATGAAGTCAAACCTGCGCTGGATGGTTTGGGAAGGATACCTTCAGTGCTACCAACATCTTCAGAGCGGAATTGGATTTCTGCACCAGTTGTGATACCGTGAGGGAAGTTAAACTGCAGATAGTTGAGGTCGAGGTTAACAACGTAGTTAAACTCAGACTTCAGAGTCACAACAGGCTCAGATGAGTATCCAGCACCAGGATTCTTGATGATAATCTCATTGAGTCGGTTATTCTTGATAACTGCGACTGCATCGGCACCAATACCGCCACCACCATCAATAACAACTGCAGGAGTCGATGTATAACCAGCACCAGGATCTGTGATCTTGATTTCTGAAAGAATCGACGTATTGAAGAGTTGGAGGTTAACAGGGAAGGTGATTTCAGGTTTCAGGGTGTAATCATGTGAATATCCGAAACCAAACTCATTATTCTTGAGTCTCTTAATCTTACCAATGTTTCTACCTGTCAAGAAGACAGATGCGCCACTACCTTCGCTAGGAATGATAACACTTACAGCGCCACCAGATCCAGACAGCGTGGGACCAAGAATACCAGTGATAGCGTCAATATCTACAGTAGCAACGGTATAACCCTTGCCAGGATCTGCAACATTGACTTCAGCGATTGCACCAGACCCAGTTTCATCATCTAGAAGGACTGTGACGGTAACTTTACCACCTTCGCCGTCTCCATTAACAGGAACGTCGTAGTAGACGCCAGCTGCGTATTCTGTGCCGCCATCAACGATCTCGACCTTCTCAATTTGACGGAAGGATGCAATATCGGAGATGATAGGCAGTTTCTTATAGAATCCACCAGGAGAAACCAGTTTGATGCTATTAATAGGACCAACTGCTCTAGTAGATGTCGTAGAGTAGTATGAATACTCATTTCCTTGATCATCAGATCCAATCTCAGCGTTACTACGCTCAGGCTCTCTGTTGAGTGGGAATTTGAATTCAGTATCGCTTACAATCTCACTAATGTTAAATCTACCCTGGTATGGAGTTGTGATAACGTCAATGTATGAGTTTTCTCCAACTGGGGAGTCATCTCCAGTCCTTGATGGGTCAAAGTAGTAAGAGATGTTAGTAACATCACCAAGCACCAAGAATTTAACGAATGGACTGCTTGCGCCTGCGCCTGCAATACCAGGAGTGCCCTCTCTAACAGTATTGTTGAAGGAATACTCCAGTTTATACTGGTTGTCCTGAGAGAATGACAGATAGTAACCGAAGTTGGAAGGATCGCTAAGCTCGAAGTTATACTGGTGATTTCTAGTGAAAATCAGAGTAGGATGCTTAGCATAGATGTTGACGTTTGCAATTCCACTATTGACAAACGTAGGATCTGATACTGCAGTGTCTCTAATACCAAATGTGAATTCTCTAGATCCAATAACATCATCGATGAAGAATGATCCGTTATATTGAGCACCAGAGAATCCTTCAGTGAAGATAATCTCATCTTCTTTGTAGAAGTGTGGAGAATTAGATGTGCAATAGACTTTATCAGTTCTAACGCTGCTAGCAAGAAGAATATCTTTCTCAAGACGTGCAGTAACACGAATCTTCTTAACAGATGCAAAACCAGAGATCTCTACAGACTTCTCATCTTCTGCCAGAGTGATATTGTTGGTGTTGACACTAACAACGTCATTAGGAATGAAGTTTGATCCAGGTTGGACTTCTAAGATCTCAATCTTATAGTTGTTACCTTGATCATAAGGCATCATACGGGTGTATAGACTGATTGCCTCGTTAGTTTCAACGAAGGACCAAGTAACAGTGCCGTCAGAAACGTCACCAGTGGTATGAGTAGGAGGAGTAATTGTAGTAACACCACCGCCACCAACAGCAACCTGATAAACGTTGAGTTTATACCATACACGCTGTCCAGTAGCATATAGACGATGTGGCAACCACTCAGGCATATCCAGACCAGTAAATTGAGGTCTAGGGAAGGGATGCTCAGTCAGATCAACAGTAAACTTACCTGCGTCATCGATGAATGCCCAGTTGATAACACCATCAGAAACAACACCAGTGTTGTGCTGAGGTGAAATAGTGCCAGATGTGCCAGCACCCTGTGCTTCATAGATTCTCTTTTGGTTGTAGACACGATCACCTTGTGCATATGCAGTTGTTGCTACCCAAGGAGATTCCTCTTCAATAGTATCGAAGTAAGTGCCTTCAATCTGGTTGATATCTCCACCAAGAGTTGTAGTGCGGAATCTATCAGTATTATTAAATGTGCCAAAGATCTTACCAACTCTATACTTAGTGCCAATACCAGGATTCCTCAGAGTGCCTGTAGGGACTTCTGTGATAGTTGCAAAAGCAGTAGTAGTGCCGATGTTGTTAAACTGTTGCAGTATAGAATACTGAGTAAGTCTAATTGGTTGAGTAAACGTAAATTCTTGGACGTTATCAATCTTCTGATATAGTGCATCCCTCATGTAGAATTTGGGGATAACATCAGCAGAGATAATTAATCTCTTACCACGAGGTGATGGGATGGTAGAAGTCTTGGATGCATACTGGTCATACGCTGAAGATAGTGTATATGTACCAGGGATCAACGTGGAGAAAGTCTGGGACATGTCCAGAATTTGCAGACCACCAGGACCCTCTACCCATGTAGAAATTGCACCTGGAGAAACACTCGTCCAAGTCATACCGATAGTATGATCGGTGAATGCAATATCACTATACTTGCTAAGACCAGTTAGGGTGTAAGATGCACGCTGAGTATGTGCTCTATCAAACTTGATCAGTGCAATATCAGAGTTGGACGTAGTAATTGCAATCTCAGCAGTGGGCACAGTGTAAGAAGTGCCAGGATAAGGTGCAGCATCATCGAGCACAAAGTCGTCGATGTTACCACGGAAACTATTTGCAACTGTTGGAGCACTAGCAGGACCACAGATAACAACGTCATCAAGAGCAACATCAGCAGTGCTCTGATAAGTGATCTGCTGGTTACCGCCAATGAATACCTCATAACGATACAGACCCAGAGATTCTTGACGCTTCTGGACAGTAACATGGACCCATGCTGCAGCAGCAAAGGCATCCCAGTTAGTTGCAGCAACAGAAGAAGCAACCTGAGTGCCATTCAAGTAAAGAATAACCTTCTGATAGTCAGGATCGGTGTTATCACCTTGAATAGTTGCAGTAATTGAGTTGGTATTAGTTGCATCGTTAAAATGCAGCAATGTGGGCTCGTGTGCAGTATTCCATGCTGTCGTATTCATGGACATCCACATTCTGCCACTCCACTCAACAGGGGTCAGACCCAAGTCAGCAATAGTGATAGGTGCAACGTCATTAAACTTCAGAGATCCGCCGTCAAACTTGTAAACAACAGCATCATGAGTGATATCAGACTGACTGAAGTAGTTGTAGGTGCCAAGATCTTGCTTGGTGGTATCCTCAACAGGATTTGCAGCATTGCCCATTCTCCAAGAGACGAGCTGATCAGATTGCTGACGGTTGACAGCAAGAATAGTATCACCAGAGTTATCCAGAGCATGAGTAGTTGCTTGGAAACCGATACTTGCAGTATCATCAACCTTAGTTTGATACAGCAGAGTACCGTCATACTTCATATAAGTGATAACTGAATATCTCTGATTCTGTGCTTCAGTAACGTCAGAAACGAGAGTGTAGTTACCCCACTGATCATATGAGATACCTGCATGATGCATTTCAAGGAAATCACCAGCAGTAGTAACGGTCTTACTCCAGTCCCACTCAGTTTGTGCAGTAGAAAGGAGGAATTTGTTGATCTGGATCTTATCGTACTTAGATGCTGCAGAGTTGAAGACATCCCAAGCAACAATGATTGCACCATAGTCATCCATGACCATTGTTGGGTTGACAACACGTCCACCCACCGTAGGAATCTGCTTGATCCAATCCATCTCAAGGTTTGCACCATCGTAGAAGAATTCACCGAAGATCAAGTCATCATTTTGGTCATTAACACCGATAAAGAAGAATCTATCATCGGAAACCATCATGATCTGATGCATTTTCTCGGAATCATCCTGAGATGCAACCTTACGCTTCTCAACCAGATCGCCTTCAATACCACACTGGATGATCCACATGTCATCGGGATCAACAGAGTTAGTATCGGTATAACCGCAAAGGTAGATACGTTGCTCTTGGTCTAGAGCGATAGAAGTTACATAGTCTCTTCTGGTGCTACCAGAGATACCAGCAATTGCTCTCTGCCACTGCAGGATACCGTCAGGATCGTTTGCATTGTTGAATCCAGACTCATAAAGTCCTAACCAGATGTCTGGGTTGTACGTGTCGTTGTCAGGATTCTTTGTTTGGCCTGTAACATATATGAGGTCGTTTTCTGGAGCAGCGTTTACCACCATCTTGAGGAATTCAGCCCTCTTCTGGTTGGGATTGGTAGGAATGAGAGTTCTCTCCCAGATCTTCTGACCCAAGTCATCAAACTTGGCAAGGAATCCAGATTCATCACCATCTGTCTCAGTGATCTTACCGCAGATATAGGTATAGCGTTGTGAGGTAACCTTAATATCGTTGACTTGGACGATACCCTCTGCTTCCATGTATTCGCTCAACCAATAGCGAGTTTTCTTAAACTGCTGTGGATGAGAGACACGAATTTGAGGTGGTTCTGTAGGATCATAACCATTACCAGAGTTGATAATGTTTACACTGTTGATCTGACCAGTATTTTGTAGGACAATCTGTAGTTGACCATCTTGACCAGCAGATGTGATCAATTCAAATGTAGGAGGAATATCTTCGTTGTAACCAACACCAACCTGGGTTACATTGATACGCTCAATACCAGATACAACTTTAACTTTGAAGTTTTTGTTGGTGTTATCAATGACAGGAGAAGAGTTAAGAATCAACTCATCTTGCTGACGCAAATCATGATCAGTAGAAGTTACGATTACACCATAAGGGCGATCACCGATGATCTCCTTACTGTATGATTGGATAACTTGACCCTTAACAGATTCGATAAGTGCAGAAGCACCAAAACCACCAGTACCTTCATCATCGAAGAAGATAGTATCATTAACCTGATAAGACTCACCTGGGTTTTCAATAACGAAACCGTCGATCTGAGCATCTTCAAACTGAGTAGTTGTCTCAACTTCGATGTCAACTCTAGACTCTTCAGAAACCTGAGGGAAGTAATCATAGATTTGTAGAGTTGCCTCTTCAGACATCTCAAGGACTTCTTGCTGCTCATTAGCATCAATGATTCCGTCATTGTTACTGTCCTGGACCTCAAAGATAAGAGGATAACCTTCAATCTCAGTCGTTAGGACATCTGCTTCCTGGTTAGGTTGACGATCAACATCAATATCAACGTTAACATAAGGATCTCTATACCTTACAACGTTTTGTGGGATATTTTCCTGAGTTGCACCTTGGGCGAAATTCCAAGGATCAGGTAGAGAGTTAAACTGAGGACCAAGGATATATGGGAATTCAGCAACACCTGCTTCCGATGCATCAATAGTAATAAAGTATGCATAGGTGCCATCAGGATACTGAGGTGTCTTACAGAAACGACCGTTATAGTTGTCGAGATCACCAGACTGGAAGTCATACTCATAGTCAGCAACAAACGATCCAGCAGGATATGAGGACAGTGTAGGTCCATCAACACGAGAAGGATTGGGGTTAGTTGCTAAGTCATATACAACGTTATCTTTTAGTTTATATGAAGTGCGAAGTCTTCTGACTCCGCTATTCTGGTCAGTTGGGTCAATGTAACCGTAGGGACCGTAGATTGGGTTACCATCATACGCCCAACCCAGAATAGGAGAGTGCTCATAGTTGGATTCAACTTCTTGGAATTGTTGTGTAACAGCATTTAGGAAGACGTTATCGCCAACCACATAACGAAGCTCTTTAGGATCACTAAGGTGAGCATATTCACCACCAAACTGGTTATTCAGACCAGTAAAGACGTATCCTCTTGCTCCATCATACTTAGTAGTAAGATCATACTGAAGGTTTTTATTCCACTCAAAAACTTGTGGAGTAAACTCAGCAAAGTCACCGACAGACTCAAGTCTGACAGTAGTAAGACCTTGGGTATATCCAATACCTCTGTTGCTGATCTCAACACTAAGGACTCTACCTTTATCTTCACCAATAGTGCCGATAATTGCTCTTGCAATAGCACCAAAACCATCACCATTGATGACAATCGTAGGAGCAGTAGTATATCCACTACCTGAGTTAATGATAGCGATGGAAACAATACGACCATTGATAACAATGGGTTGTGCCAAAGCACCTTCACCAGAGTTAACTCTGATACTAGGTAAGTCAGTATATCCACTACCATTGGCAGTGATACTAACACTCTGAATAGGACCACGGACATTTGCAGTTGCCTGAGCACCTGTACCGCCACCACCAGTAACCGAAACGCTAGGTTGTGACGTATATCCCGATCCTGGTTGCTCAACCAGAATTCTGGTAACACGACCACCAGTTACGATAGCTTGTGCAGTTGCTCCAATACCGCCACCACCAACGATGGAGACTAGAGGAGATTCTGTATATCCACTACCTTCTGCCGTAACAACAAAGGAAGTCAGACTACCATTAACAATAACTTCACCAGTAGCACCTTCACCGCCACCACCAGTGATTTCCAGAGCAGGTTTGGATCCTGCATCATAATCTTGACCAGTGTTGACAACAGTGATGCCAGTCAAAGGACCGAATCTAACAAAGTCGCCAGACTTGTATGCCCAGATAGACACACCATTCACCCAAGCACCAATCGAGGTGTTTGCTGAGATGTCTTGACGCTCAGAAATGGTTTGGACGAGTCTAGGGAATCTAAGCAGTTTACGCTGGTTGCCAGGAATCAGTGCCGATCCTGTGAAAGGACCAACCTTATAATTGGGTAGACCAGAGGAAGCAACATAAACATACTCATCATTAAAGAAGGAGTTTTGGATATTTGTTGTAAATTCGCTAACAACACTGTTAATGGAATTGACATCGGACTTACCTCTGTTGAGGTCCACAGATAGAAGGATATTACCTTCAGGGATTATCTCTGTGGGAGTATTGATCTGATATGTAAATTGGAATGAATCAATACGAGAAGTAACGGTAAACGTGCCGTTGAATACAACAGGGTTAGCACCATAGATTGTCACCTGATCAGATACCAGAAGACCATGTGGGTTACCACAGACAACAGTAGCAGTCTGGTTATTAACACCACCAGGAGTGATACTGTTAACCTGAATTAGTTTCTTAACGTTATATAACCAGGAAGACAGTCTCTCATCTTCAGAAGAAGATCCGAGTTTAGCAACCTTCAGTTTGTCGCCTTGCAGATAGTAAGATCCAGTATCTTCCAGGATCGTTGTACCTGCTTCTGCAATACCAAGCACTCTGAGTTTACACTCAGCAGTTGTACCCTTATTGACATATACAAAGATGTCAGAGAATACAATCGTGCCAGGATCCCAGTCTTCTACAACACCATTCTGTGATCTGGTGCATTCGATAAACTGGTTAAGTGATTTCTCCTTATACTGTGCAGTCTCTACATCGTTAATACGAATGGTGCCGTTTCTTTCTGGCCATCCAATCGTGGAGTCAACGGTAATAATCTGACCAGTTGTATTCAACGGCTCAACTAGAGTCGTCTTATAAGGGATGATAAAACTACCAGATAGCGTCTCTTCTGAGATTGCCAATTCGTAGATAGTGTCCTTACCTTCAATGATGGTAATGACGTTTTCAATCAAAGCATTTGCTGCCCTGACACTAAGGTCAACAGGATCAGCATACTGAATAAGTTGTGAGTCAATCAGATTAGCAGGGTTACCTGAGATCAACTCAGCACGCAGCACCGTATCAACAACCCAGGTTGCAGCAGATGGTGAGATGATTTCTTCACGGGGATAGTAGATATCCACCTGCTCACCAAACATGATCTTAAACAGATACTGTGTAGCAAGCTCAGTACCTTTACTGATGTAAAAGTCACTAATACTCTTAATTACCTGGACTGGATTGATTACAGAATAATCAATCTTAATATTGGGAAGATATTGTCTTCTAAATTTGTCAAAGACTTCTTTGATAAACAAAGAGTCTAGGTTAATGACTGTAGATGCTGCAGGGTGAGTAGACTGACGCAGTGCTGCTTCACCTGCATAGATCTCGTTATGGAGGTTGTCATATCCAACAGCACCAGATACACCACGACTACATCCTAAGAATGCAGAAGGTGAATATCCACTACCTCTTTCAATGATCTCGTAACCAGTCAGCTCGTTGAAACCAACAGCAACAGATGCTCTTGCTGCTTGAGGCTCAGCAATGAAAATCTTAGGAGGCTCTGTCTCAGAATATCCAGTACCGAAGTTGGTAATGTTGATATCCGTGATCTGACCATTAAAGATAGTTGCAGCAGCAGTTGCTCCTGTGCCACCAATAGGATCGCCATAGGGATCCTTTCTATCGTCAACAATGTACACAGAAGGAGCATCGGTATAACCTCTGCCACCTGTCAACATTTGAATGTTGGTAACGTTGCCAGATGCGACAGTAACGTCAAGCACCTGAGCACCAATAGGTTGGATAATCCTTGCTCTAGGTGGGGTTGTATACCCTCTACCCCTATTCGTAATAATGATCTCGTAGACTTGACCGTCTTGGTTGATTCTAGAGATTGCCTGAGCGTTGATACCGCCTGCAGGTGCAGGATCTAGATAAACAATAGGAGGATTACTATAGTTCAGTCCAAATTCTTCGACAACAATACTGTCAATGTTTACACGACCTTCACTATCAATTGTAGGTTGACCAATCTTGCAACCACCAGGATTAACAAACGAAATAGCAGGGATAAAGTCATATCCACTACCAGAATTCATAATAGTCAGACTATCGACCTGACCTGTTGTATCATCTACAGTCAGAGCGACTTTCGCCAGTGTACCACCCGTAGGAGCGCCTACAAGGGCAAGAGGAGGGTTATATGATGTGTAACCCTGTCCACCATCAATTAGGTTGATATCCTTGATACCACTAACCAAAGTTTTGGCAGTCGCACCCACACCTTCACTGTGTTGGACTACAACTTTAGGTGCAAAGTCTAGTCGGTATCCACTACCACCAGTTTTAGGAATTAAGCGGTCAACTTGACCAACACTATCAACAGAGACAACTGCAGATGCTCCAGATCCAAAAGAAGGAGCAATATACTCAACAGAGCGAATATGGATATCATCAGCAGCACCCAATGGGAATTTGAAGACAACTTCACTTCCATATACGGTATAGTCGGTATATACCTCAAGTTGGCGATTGTTTTTCTTGACAATCAGACCAATTGCTGAAGTTGGAGTATATGGTTGAGTATTTACTCTGAGGGGGTATTCTTTCTTACCTTGATATTCTTCAAAGGGTATTGCATCAGTTGTGACGATCGTTTGATCGGCATACCCAACCAAATATACAATTTCAGTGAATGCAGAGTCGTCAGCACCAGATCTTTCGCGGGGAGCAACAGCAAAGCGAATTTCATCGCCTTCCAGAAAATAGTCAGTCCCAGGGACCAACATTTCATTATATGTGATAACAATTAGGTGATCTACTGAAGGGGGATTTACAGGAGTGCCTAAAAAGTTAAGAGGGAATGTATTTCTAGTCCCATCAAACAACTGGAAAGGATTTTCTAGTTGTTGCTTCTTTTTATCAAACTGACCAGGAGAAACACCTGGAGTAACAATAGCATCAGGTCCACGAGTAACAGTCTCGTAGTAAATTACCTCATTATCGATCTGGATAGATCCATCGGTCTCTTTGAAACCGTTGATGGACTCAATTCTGATAGTTTTATCGTTCAGACCAATATCACTCAATAAGAGTGTGTCATTTGACAATTGGTCAGAGGTGTATCCATCGAGATCCAAATAACCCAGAAGGTTATTCAGGATATCGTAAGGACGACCTGTTTTTTCTTGAGACTTGTAATATTGGAAGAGAAAGTCAACAAATTGTCGATCTTCCTCCCTAATAAATTCTGGGAGTTGGTTTTCAACTCTATCCGAAATGTTGATATTTTTGGTAGGCATCTATCTCAGAAACAGGAGGTATCTACTGGATATGTGAAGGTATCCGTGGGATAATCAATGATATTTATCCCAGTTGGGTCACCGTAATTGTAACCGTTAAAGTTGTTTGGATCGAAGTTGGGGATTGAGATGTCATTGGTCTTCCAATCGATTGGGAAGACGCTAACATCAAACAATGTAGGATCGACGCCTGGTGGAACTGTGATAGATCCGCCATATGGCAATACCTGCATCGGCAGACGCTCTGTGTCGTCTGGCGTGCCTCCAATTGCAATGGGTCCTACACAAACTTGACCTTTTTCGTAATCAACGCTACCAACAGCATTATTTAACACAACTTCAACCTCGTCTCTTTTTGTGACAAGGAGAAGATTGCCTTTTCCGTCATCTCTGATGTTAACGGGGACCAAAACTTGATTTTCGTTAGCAATAGACTGGGATGATACAACAGGAGCAGTTGAATTAGTGCCAGCACCTTGCATGGTCAGATTAACAAGGTCTTCAGTGAAACCTGTTGCATAGAATGTGCCAGATTTAACTACGGAGAAGGAAGGATTGCATTTTCCACTGTTTCCACCACCAGCATTGGGATCTTGTTGGCAAGTGCCGTCTATACAGATCTGACCTTCGGGACAATCTGCATCTGTAGAGCAAGAAGTGCCGCTACCGCCACTTGGACTGCCTGAATAGTTGGATGGGTTGTAAAGTGGGTTTCCAAAGTCAAGACATTGAGTAAATACGTTGCCAAACTCAAATTTATCAAGATTTTGACCGATAGTCATCTGAGTGACACTACCAGAAATTGCAGGATCACTATTATCAAGCATTGAGTTGTATTTCGACGTATCAACACGACCACCGAAACGATTGTTTTGACCATTCTTGTTAAATTGGTCAACATTACGCAAAACGTCACTTGCTAGTTGAGCGCCACTCTTATTAGTGTTATTCCCGTCGTAATAAACGTAAGACTTAGGAATAATGTAGTAAGTAGTAGGATCAATGATCACAGGATCGATAGATGCAACTGTATAAGGCTTCAGATCATTCTTGATCTTTGCTTTTGTCGTCTCATTCAGTTTGTTACCAGTTTTTGGACGGATAGCAACATAGACTTTACCGTAAATGGGTGGAGTGAGTTTCTCACCACCGTATGCGGTCACAGATGCTGCCTGAGGATAGATCTCTGAGACAATATGCTCATAGTCCGTCTCAGTCACTGCTCTGTTTTGAGTAGCGAAGGATCTAGGTGCCCTAAACTTGATGGATAGCGCACTTTCGCGTGCTTCGCCATCTGATGCAGGCTCTCTAGTGACAACTGCGATGTTTGCAGGTGCAATTGCGCGTTGATCACTGTCTCTAATGGTGCCAATGAAGGCAAAGTCCTTACAACCGTTTGCTTCTTCACCAAAAGTGGTCACATAGGACAGTCTGATGAATTCACCATCAATCAATTTACGCCCAAGCACGCCATCACCGAAGACTAGACGATATCTAAGGTCATCAGACTCCTCAAGGTAGTAAACACGAGAGGTGCTATTGAGCGCAGTTACGTTTGCAGCGAGATTATAGGTGTCAATCTCTTGCGACTGTGCGTTAGGTGAGATATCGACGTAAACCAAGGCGGTGTCTACATCTTCAGTGGGGATAATATAGTCTTGTCTCTTCGTATAGTCAACAGTGTAGTTGAATGTGAGCAAGTTACCCTGATATACCAACACAGGGTCAAACACCGCAATGCCAGTTGAGGCATCTACCGTGGTTTGTAGATCACGAGTCACACAGAAGGTGTAAGTATCGTTAAAGTTACGGGCAACAAACACATCTCCTGCAGACAATGTGCAGAATTCTGGAAATGTGGTGCCATTTAGAGACTGTTGCGTCTGCACACGGATAGTTACACACGCTCTAGGTGCTTTAATTGACCTAGGAGTGTAATTTAACTGCTTTGCAATGCGGACTACGTTGTCTCTTACCGTAGCAGACTCAAGAAATGCTTCATTCAGCGCCATGTTAGCGTTGAATGCCGTATAATATGTGTTATAAGCGAGGGTATCGATAAGATACGCCGCAGCACTACCCTCAAAGTCGTAATCTGTAAACTCGTTACGCGTTCTGAGGTAGGATTTGATAGACTCTTTAATCTCAAAGAAGTCTAGCGATGTTAATTGTGATGGGATAGCAGCCATTTCAGGTCTTCTCTAAGAGGAATGTTACTTCTTGGGTTATGTTTTCTCCAGTAATCTTATATTCAAGCTCAACTTGAATTTCATTCAGATCACTGTTATCTTCAATCCGCACATCTTGTACAGTAATGCGTGGCTCAAGACGACCGAGACAATCACTGATTTCAGTCTTGATAGCATCTGCCGAGAACGGATCCCATGGCTCAAAAAGAAGACCCTTCACCCGACTTCCAATGTTCGGTTGAAAAGGTCTTTCACCTAATATAGTTAATAGTAAATTTCTTACAGACTGATTGATTGCTCTCTCATTCTTGACAGCACCAAAGTCGTCGGTAGAAGGATTTGAATTAAAGGAAATTGCTAAGTCCTTAAACCCTCTACTGACGTACTGGTCTGATCTGAATCTGTAAGCAGGCATTTAACCCTCTTTTTTCTTTGGTCTCTCAGGTGGTTGAATGTTACGACTCACCTTATGAAGATATTTATCACTTCGTGGGTCGGTTATTAGACGCATACCCGATTTGATAAAGTCTTCGCTCTGGTCAGGTACTGGACTGTTAGCCACGATGATTCCTCCACATGGTGATTTTATTTATGGTCATTGAGAAGATTCCTCCTCAGGTGTTTTGCAATGGTGATCATTTTCTACTTCATAGGTAGGGGGATGAAAATTGCAATACTCGTTGAAGGTAATCTTCATCTCTTTTTCCGTGAGGTTGCAATGCTTAGCTGCTTTAGGAAGATTCCATTTAGCAGACCAGAGCATCTCCATTGCCTCTCGGGTCTCGACTCTCATCGACCTTGACCACGGTAACGCTTACCTTTACTGTTACGAGATGTTGCAGAATATTTAGTATTTTTAGAGGTACCCTGTCGAGTCATTTTTGGTTTACCAGGCACCCATCCATCTTTAACCAGTCCTGTCTTTGCGCGTGCGGGCATTAGTCCCTTTCAAACTACCTTAAGATGATAGCACAGTAGGATGCCCAAAAGCAACCACTGAGGAGCATGGATATGAGAATCCAGGGAATCCGACACCCAGTGGATCTAGAATCCTTCCAACAGGAATCTTGAATGCAAACACAGTCAACGTAGTGGGGAAGAGGACTCTAGGATGTCCCACTCCACCAGCGTCTTCAATAGTTAATGTGCTGCATGGGATAGGTGTAGGGATAGGACACATACTGTTACCACAAGGACAGATGTAAATCACAATATTTGTACACAAAGCAATGTGTGGTGTGAATGTATCTCCACCGATCAGGATAGGGAGAAACTGCACAAGCACGCACGCTCTTATTGGGTTGACCCCTGATAGTGGAATTAGAGGTGTGGGTGGCCACCAGCATGTAAAATTCTTAATAAGGATGGTGTAGGGCACTGGAGGGGTGCCACACGCCTGTACTGAGTGGATAGTGGATGGTAAGCAAAGACCATGCCCTGAGCAGGGTAGACCATTCAGTGATCCAACTGGTTTTAGAAATCCGTATGCCATTAAAATTCTTGGTTAATATCTTTACCTGCAGTATCAGGTCTAGCAACATCACACTCGGAGAAGTATGGGTTGCCAAAATTATTTAATGCGTTACTTAGTGCCTGGATACCGCCAGTCAACCAATTCCTCACACGCATTGTGCCGCTGTAAGATCCCATCTTCAATACCGTGTCTCCATCGGAGTTTGTATACATCCTTGTCGGATCAATAGCAATAGATGCGTCATTCACATTATCTAGACCACAAGCAGGAGGTCCGCCACCTAATCCAAGTAGAGTGTAGAATAAACCACCAGTATACCCAGCTCCTGAAACGCAAGTTGCACAGAAAGGATTCAGTGGTCCAGTGGCGGTTGTATGTCCATCTGGTGTAGTGCCCGTAGCGGGTCCGTTGATCTCCCAGAAGCGTTTCCCAGCGATTGGGTTACCATTGGTATCATAACCACAGTAAACGTCTAGAGGGGCGTCTGAGGGCGCTCCTGTGGCACGTACATACTTGTCCCAGCAATCAGCGTTAGGCACGTTAGTGCTGCCAGGATTAGGATTACAGTCCACAGTAAATGCAGTGTATGGTTGAGGCGTTGTGCTGCCACCATAACTCGTAGTAGATGAAGATGATGAGGTTGATCCGTCTGGATTGGTTGTTGTAGTTGTAGTTGTCTCATCATCAACCCAACTCAAGCCAAAAGATGCAGATGTAAAACCACCACCAGTCAGATTATCACCCAACCAGAGCTGGAATTGCTCATATTCCGTGAAACCACTACGGTTATAGTCAAAAGTATTCTCATCTAGACCCACTGGGACGAAAATAATGTCATTTTGGTCATTAGGATCACGATAGCAGCGCCCATTGACCGATCCATTGTTACAATTCCACGTTTTATAACCACCAGACACCTTTCTGCGCGGTGTAACCTTGGGTTTTTTGAAATCTTCAAGGTAACTCATGAAGTCATCACCCAAAGATCCTATAGTTTTCCCTTCAATCATGATTGATACGTTAAATTCTGCCTCTTTGATCTTAGAAGCGCAGTATTTGTAAGGCAAATAACCGAAAGCACGCTCATCAGTGAGGTTTCTACCCTTCTCAATCATGTCAAGAGTGGCAGATCCCTTCTCAGTGTTGCTAACATACGCACATGGCATGTCAAACCAGCGTTTAATGTTGTAAATCTTGGGTTGTCCCATAGTCAAACAGCGGTCTTTCTGGAAAGGACCGTAAACATGAGAGGTTGATTCCTGATATTCCTCTAAATTCTGGACTTCAGTGTAGACACCAGGCATAACTTCCGACTCAAACTGACGAACCTTGTCGTTAGTGCCACTCATGATCTGCCAGAAGTCCTGTTTAGGGATAGCATCAAGCACATTGCCGCGACCATTCACCTCTAAACAGTTAGGTGGGAGGTCAAAACACAGTTTTGTTTCGTTATCTGAATCAATCTCCGCCATTCTGATGTAAGAATCGGGTGCTGCAGAGGCAATAGGGGTGCTCATAATGGTGAAACCCGTGTTTGCAACCTGATTAGGGGAGGTTGGAGACCCAACACCCGTAGTACCTAGACTCTGAAACTCAGTAGGTGCGCCCCTAAAGTCATTATCAGTGTTAGTATTGATCCATTCCATAGGATCTTGCTGCTGACCAGTAGGTAAATTACTATCAACGTTGGCAAACTGATCAGAAATACCCTGTCCTAGCGCAGCAATGTCCCCAATGTCGGGACTTTCATACTCAATAAACTCAGGATCGGTAACAAATACATCAGGTGGCTCTTCAGGATCGTATCCTGATCCAGGTTTGACCACTCTAATTCTCTTAATACCACCAATCTCGTCGAATGCCGCGATCTTTAACTTTGCCTCAGTGAGTTTTACTCCAATATTATCGTGGTCAACAGGGAATTCAAGAGCCCCACTCTGAGCACCAAACGCAACTTGCACATCTTTGACGGGATCCTCCCCTGAAAATGAGGATTCTGTAAAACCAATTGCCTTATTCCAGTCATCATCCTTAAGGATTAGGTCTTCTAGTTGCTTTGTAGTGTCTGTAGCAGAGAAATTCTTGAGGACTTTAGGTGTAATTGCGGTAAGCTTTGCGTTTTTAGAGTAACCACGTCCGCTATTAATGACAACAACCTCATCAATACCGCCTTTGTCATTGATTACTGCCTCTAACTTTGCCTCATCCAGTGTGCGATTAGGTATAAGTGCCTTAGGAGAGAGCTCAACCTTGTAGAATGCTACCTTTTTAGGGAATTCATACACTCCAGCAAACGCACATTTGTCTGCAATGCCGTATCCAGCAAGGATTTCGCACTGACCACCGTCTGTAGAAGTGAAATTCTGCTGATAAGTGAAGGCACTTCCGCTACCTTCCAACTCCATGATGCCACATTTGAGTTGATCACCGTAATAAAGGACGGAAACTATATTCCAACCGTTGATTTGCTCACCTCTATTGAAGTCACCACTCCTTGTTAGGTATCTAAACAGGACTTTAGTGCTGTCTGTGTCAATAGTTTCAAAGGATTCGTTAACTGCATTGGTAGATTCATCAGTTAACACACATCTAGTCTTAGTAGTCTCCCAAGAATCCTCACGAATCTTGTAGAAGTGTGAGTAATAATGATCATTGGGGATGCAACATGGTCTAGGTCTACCACTACTGCTGTCAGTACAAGTGGTATTAGGACAGCAAGGGGTATCATTCAGTGCATACTGAATACCAAAGATCGGTCCATTCCAAGGATACGACGTATCGTAGAGATAGTAATAGAATTGTGAGTCATATGAATCCTCAAATCCTAGGAAACGAGGCACAGCTCCCTTGATTGCACCATTGAGCCCATACATCCACTCAAAGTTTGCATTCTCACTTGTCTGCTCTGCGTTAGCAGGGTTACCAAATCCCAGCACACCAGGGGTAGCACCACTAGGACCATTACCATAACCACCAGGATACCCACCTCTGTTATAAACTCTCCAGTTAAAGGGTTGATCTTCTCCAGGGAATGCATACCAGTCACGCTTATTCACACACTGACCAGTAGGTCCTAACTTACCAACGTCTATAACACGAGCCTGAGGACTGTTAGGGGCATCTCCAGGATACACATACCCAACTATACCCACATACTCATAATCCCTATCCATGGGTTTCTTACATGGGATAGGATTGTCAACTAGATTAACTTCCTCTGCGGGGTTAATAGTGTAGAAGTCATCAATGTCTTTACCGCTGCCTGCACTGTAACTACCATAGCGGTAATGATACAGAGGCACAGCATCAGCACCGTATTCCTGTGCTTCAGATAGATTCGTGCAAATATAACCGATCGTATATGCTTTGTAATATTTTCCTTTGCCACAACCAGTGTTAACACCAGAAGGACTACCAACACTCAGAATAGTATTGTCAGGCCAATATGAATACCACACTTCGAGTGCTACACTATTCTCTCTCTCACGATCTAGACAGAAGAAGTATGGAGTGCCATTCCTAGGCTCATGATTATATCCACTACTTGCTTTCTTCCAGGACTCATTCTCACATCCTAGATCTGCTTCAAGTAATGATGGACTCTTTGTATATTTGTGATCACGCTTTGCACCACGATACCATCTGTATACTGGTGCTCGGGTATATCCGCAGTATGCTACACACGTCTCCTCTTGATCACCGATATAGTGTACAGCATCTTTCCCTAGAGGATAGGATCCAGGTCCGCTACCCTCAAAGGTAATAAAGTAATCTGTCCCGCTACCAAGACCATTACCAGACGAATGACTTTCATAGTCACCACTAGATGGTCTTTTCCAGGTTGTATTATACTCTTCTCCTGCAATCGGGTTAGGAAAACTCCGAGCAGACTCTAGGAGATATGCTGGCATTACAAATCATTTGTCTTCCAAATTATTTAGACGGGTATATAGATCGTCAAATAACTCAGGTAGATTGGAATACTCTCCGTTGCCTGGTATCTTATACTTAATCATATCCGCACCAGGAGGCGGAAACTTTTGTATTGCCTGCTCTAAGGCAGTTACGCGATTAGTCAGTTGGACTAACGCTTGGGATAGTTGCTCAAAACCCCAGCTGGTATATTCTTCAAGGGTTTCAAACTTAGGGGTTTCATTCATAATGTTGGACGCGGTTTTTCGCGGATTTTTTAAGTCACTACTTTTGTAATAATAATGGATCCGTCGATGTCTTCAGAGTATTCTAAGACATCACCCACGTCCCACTGTGCATCTTCGAGCAATTGGTCGGGTAGTGTAACGAAGCACTCACCGTGCTCATCTACCTCGACTTCTAGGACATAGCGTTTCGACATACGTTAGTTGTTTCTACACCTTATGTAGACTTCTTGCGAATTGCGCCGACGCAACTTGTATTCCACATACGATTGCCATCTTTCTCTAGATCTACAATCATACTGGTAGCATCATATGGATGGTGTAGCATGAAACCATTACCTAGGTGAATCCCTCCATGATTCGGTGCTCCGCCCCGTGGTGCTGAGTATGATCCTCCTAATCGATTGGTATGCAACCTAAACAGAATTACTTCTTCTGCAACGAGTGTAGAGAAGTCTGTCTCCTCTCCCCATTCACTCTCCCATAGTTTCTCTGCACCACCCTCTTCAATTGCCTCATCAGTGAATGTGATGATTCCTCTAGCGTTGAAGTCTGGTAGATCGTCATCATGGATATACTTATAATACTTACGAATGATTTCATAACATCCGTAGCTACGTCGTCCTGTCCATGGAATTCCTATGAGATCACTGTATTGCTCTCTAAGGGCAATCATTTCTTCTTTGCGAGAAATACTCATGTTTTGGTAGTCTTGTTTGTAAGTTTGGCGAGAAGCGCCTTAGCGGCGATCCTAGCGGTCTCTGAGAGTGATTCCCAGATATAATTCAACTGTGCTCTCAAAGGGGTTGAGAGAGTAAAATTATACTGGGAATTTTTTTCTGTAGGGGGGACCCGAAGTTTCATTTGATTAATATAGAGCTCTCGGATAGTTACTTTTGTAGGTTAGGGACTTAAGCGTTTTTAATATACCCGCTTCGCGATGATACATAACACGCACAAAAACACTGTCCTAGGTGTTGTTAACTGTCCCCTACATCTACATCATAGCACATACCCTCAGCAATGCAATAATCACAGAATTGTTGATACTGTCTTAGGTCATCATCTAGATCTAAGTCTATCAACTCCTGTGCTAGTTGTACTTGCTCCTCTGGTGGTAATTGTCCCTCATCGTATAACTCTAGAAGCATTTCTAGTTTATTAGATAGGGATGATGATTGTGTCATAGTTGTGCAGAGAATGTGCGTGCGTCGTTAACTGCTTGCTGCTTAGACTTGAAAGGACCATTCTTAGGACAACCCTCGTAATCGTATCGCCAAAAGTAACGCTTACTCTTCTCCCATAGTTTAACCTCTACAGGGGGTGAAGTGTCGAGTGTGATTGTATTCATTAATCTGTGTAGGTGTCTGCTAGGGTGTCTTCAGTGGTGTCATCATACTCAGGTGAATCCTCGTCGAGAATGTCATCAATCCAATCAGTGTCTAGTTCATTCATTGGTTGTAATCCTCTGGGCGTTGTTGGGCATTAGGCGGCGATGGGCGTTGATACTTTCCTGTGGATTCATCTGTGGAAAACTCATCACTCACTGTGCGATTAGTCTTTGAATACTGTCTCTTTTCTCTGATAGATTTGGGGCGTCGTGAGTTGTGTAGATCGTTTCGTTTGTAGGTCCTTCCCATTAGTCAGCAGATCAAAAGTGTCTTTGGTTAACTACTCAATCATATTAGGATTGATTGGCATGATTGTCAAGTGGTCTGTGTGGGTTTGTGTTGTGTCCTCGGTATGTTTGACAAAAAAAACTCGTTGTGCTACGGTCTTAGGTAACAATAACTCCGTAGATATAATTCTCGGAGGTATATTTATTTAAGTATTTTAATTATCCACAGATAATGCGG
>Ga0209666_1000151_pt1 | contig 54908 bp, 39 predicted proteins | sample SaaInlV_125m_DNA_FD_184679 | JGI IMG/M metagenome (GOLD analysis project Ga0209666, IMG submission 184679) | Marine microbial communities from expanding oxygen minimum zones in the Saanich Inlet - Saanich Inlet SI037_S3LV_10m_DNA (SPAdes)... | ecosystem: Environmental > Aquatic > Marine >...
GGGCGTTGAGGTGGGCCACCATGGAGCCTTCGCAATAATACGGATCGTATATTCGCAGCGTCTTCTTTTCTTTCTTCATCGCTTTCGCCAGATTAAACAAAAACGGTTCCACGTCGCGGTACGCTCGAAACGGCGTCTCGCAGTGGTCCGCCTCATCCGCGTCCGCGAACGCCAGCGCCGCCTTCGTCGCCGGCGTGACGACCCCGCTCGACTTCACCGACAGGTGCGCGAGCACTCTCTCGCGCTTCGCGCGCTTCGTCGACTTCGCGCGTCGCTTCGGTTCCGCCGAGCGCTTTTCGCCCTCGCGCGCGCCGTCGCCCTCGCGCGTCGCGCCGCCCTCGCGCGACGTCGACGACGCCCCACCGCGATTGTGAGATTTCACGCGCGCGTCCTCGTCGCGCGCGGGCATGCCGCGCGCGCGCGCGACGCCGCGCGCGTCGTTTTAAAGTAAAGTCCCGAGCGCGGCCGAGCAACCGTCGACGCACATCGCGCCGCCGCGCGCGCCGCGCGCCGTCGATTCCGCCGACGTCGCGCGCGATGGTGGACTACTCAAAGTTCGATCGCATCGTCGCCGACGCGAGCGACGACGAGGACGAGGCGCGAACGCGCGCGACGCCGAACGTGACGAGACTGGATGCTGGGACGAAAATCACATTCGGAAACGGACGCGCGACGATCGCGACGCGCGCGGACGCGGACGACGACGACGACGGCGATCGCCGGGAGCGCGACGCGGACGCGCGCGGCGCGAACGAGGGCGCGGAGGGGACGATGAGCGAACGGGAGCTGCGCGCGGCGCTCGAGGCTCGGGACGCGGCGGCGGCGCGGGACGCGGCGCGAGCGACGCCGAGCGCGCGCGGCGACGACGTCGCCGGCGCGCGAGGCGCGAATCGGGAGACGTGTTTGACGAAGATGACGCGGAACGGTGGGGTGGTTCTGGACGCCGGGACGAAGGAGGAGCGGTATTATTGGCGGCAGGACGCGAGCGAGGCGACGCTGAGCGTCGTCGTGGCGCCCGGGACCAAGGCGAAGGACGCGCGCGTGCGCGTGACGGCGACGGAGGTGGAGATCAGTGTGCTGAATCGCGAGACCGGGGCGAGTGAGGTGGTCTTACGAGGTGAGTGGGCGCATGAGATCGACCCCGAGCCGCGCGACGAGGACGACGAGTACGCGCCGACGACGTTCGGCGACTGGGAAATCACAGATTTTGAAGGCGCGGACGCGCGTCGCGTCGTGCGCGTCACCGTGCGCAAAAAAGCTTCCCAAATGTTGACGCACTGGTGGCGCTCGTGCATCAAAGGCGCGCCCGAGGAGGATCCCTCGACGTTTGAGGATCGAAATTCGTCTCGCGCGGAAGCCGGGCGTCGCGCGTGGGAGGAAGCGCAGGAAATGTTTCGCGAGCGCGTGAAAACCCGGGAAAAAGTCGAAATCGACGCGCACGATTAACCGCGCGCGTCACCGTTCGATTCGTCACCGTTCAAAATCTCATTTCTTGTTCTACAACGCTATCGTCGCGTCGCGCCGTCGCCGCGACCCGCGGCTCGCGTCCGCGCTCACTTCTTCCCCAGTTCCACCTCGAGCCCGTTATACGGAAACGTCTTCGGCGCAAACGGCGTCGTCGACGGTTTATCCACCATCGTCGCTAATCCGTACACGCCGCCCAAGAACGCGAACGCGCTCGCCAGGTACGTCGCCGCCCGCGCCTTCGTCACGATGCGCGCCGGCACGTCGTCCAGCGCCGGCTCCGGGTGCGCGTCTCCCGCGTCCCACGTCAACTCCGCCTCCTCGGGTATCTATCTCGCGTCATCGCGCCCCCGTCGTCGTCGTCGTCGTCAGTCTTCGCGCGTCGCCTTCGTCGGTCGCCTTCGTCTTCGTCGTAGGGCTCCGCGATCGCCCCCGTCCGTTCCGTCCCGCGTCTCCCCTGGCTCGCGCGTCGTCGTCGTCGCGCGTCGCGTCGCGCCGTCTCGACGCCGTCGTCGTCGCGCGTCGTCGTCGCGCGCGCGTCGCGTCTCGTCGCCCTCGCGCACCTCCCGCACCGGCGCGCGCGTCGGTTCGATCGCCGGTCCCATGCCCGCGCGAGCGTTCGCGCTCGTCGCGACGCCGCGCGTCTTCGCGCCCGCGCGCGCGAGCCGCGTCGCGAGCTCGATCGCGCGTCCGCGCGGCATGCGTCGTCGCGCGTCGTCGTGTGGCGTCGAGACGACCGACGCCGCGGATTCGTGTGACGCGACACGTCGACGCGACGCGACGCGACGCGACGCGACGCGCGACGCGGGACGCGCGTCGATCGCGCGCGAGGCGACGTCGGACGCGCGCGTCGAGCGCCGCGCGCGTCGCGATCGAGCGCGCGCGCGCGGCTCGCGAGATTCGAACGCCCGGGTGGATCGCGTCGGATTGGCATCGCGCGACGCGAGCGGCGACGCGCGACGCGCGGCGCGGCGAGGGACGTCGGGACGTCGGGACGTCGACGGAGGCGAACGATGGAGGGCGGCGCGTCGATACGCGATAAGGCGATCGCGTTCGTGCGAGAGGCGGTGAAGGAGGACCAGGCTGGGGCGTACGAGGCGGCGTTTAAGTTGTACTTGGTCGCGCTGGAGCACTTTGGGGTGTATTTAAAGTACGAAAAGAACCCGCGGATGGCGGAGACGGTGCGAGGGAAGTATAAGGAGTATTTGGTGCGAGCGGAGGAGCTGCAGAAGATCGTGCAGGGGCGGAAGAACGCGAAGGAGGTGAGCGGGACGGGGGCGAGCGGGGCGCAGAGAGAGAAGAGCGGCGACGCGGACGGAGACGCGGAGTTGGCGAAGATGAAGGGCCAACTCGGTGGAGCGATCGTGACGGAAAAACCGAACGTGAAGTGGGATGACGTCGCGGGGTTGCAACTCGCGAAGGAGGCGCTCAAGGAGGCGGTGGTGTTGCCGGTGAAGTTTCCGCAGTTTTTCACCGGGAAGCGCAAGGCGTGGAGCGGGTTCTTGTTGTACGGACCCCCGGGGACGGGGAAGAGCTATCTCGCCAAAGCCGTGGCCACGGAAGCGGATTCGACGTTCTTCTCCATCTCGTCGAGCGATTTGGTGAGTAAATGGATGGGGGAGAGCGAAAAGTTGGTTTCCCAACTGTTCAGTTTGGCGCGCGAGCAGGCGCCGTCCATCATCTTCATAGACGAGATCGACGCTTTGTGTGGCGCGAGAGGGGAAAACGGCGAGTCTGAAGCGTCTAGACGCATCAAGACGGAGATTCTAGTTCAAATGCAAGGCGTCGGTAACTCGTCTGGAAAGGTGTTAGTGCTCGCGGCGACGAACACGCCGTACGCGCTGGATCAAGCCGTGCGACGTCGGTTCGACAAGAGAATCTACATCCCACTTCCAGACGAAGCCGCGCGCGCGCATATTTTCCGCGTGCACGTCGGGGAAACCCCAAACGATCTCACGGATGAGGATTACCACGCCCTCGGCGCCGCCACGGAGGGCTTCAGCGGTTCCGACATCGACCACGTCGTCAAGGATGTCCTGTACGAACCCGTGCGCAAGGTCCAAGAGGCGACACACTTCATCACCGTCCAGAATCCACCCAACGCCCCCTCCGAGGACGCCCCCGAGACTGAGTACTACATTCCATGCTCTCCCGGCGCCGCCGGCGCGTGGCCGTCTTCGCTCGAGGAGCTCGCTCGACTCGGCTACGCCGCTCGCGTCCTCCCGCCCCCGATCACCGCAAACGATTTCCGCAAGGTGCTCTTACGCGCGCGACCCACCGTCGCCGCCGCAGATCTCGAGCTTCACGAAAAGTTCACCCGTGAATTCGGCGAGGAGGGCTAGTTCCTCTCCTTCGCTCGCTTGTTGTAACAAAACATCCATCCGTCGCGACGCGTCGTTCGCCTCCCAAATTTGAAAATTTCGACAGCTCGCGCCCATCGATCGAACGTTCCGCCGCACACTCGCGCGCGCCCGCGCGCGATGGCGCCGAGCAACAAACAACAGACACTAGCCGGGTTCTTCGGCCTGCCCAACGTCCCGAAAGTCGTCGACGAGGCGTCGCCGGGGAAGTCGAGCGATGAGAATGAGATTCAAACTCAAACGAAATCGCCGATGAAGAGCGACGCCGCGTCGCCGATGGCGAAGAAACAGCGCGTCGACGACGCGACTGCGGTGGCGAACGCCGTCGCGGATGAAGCGGTGCGAGCGAAGGCGGGAGATGGCGGCGCGGTGGAGGCGACGAAGGAGGCGGAGGCGCGAGCGGCGCGCGAGGTCGACGGCGAGGACGACGACGCGATTGAAATGGATGAGGATGAGGATGAGGATGAGGATGAGGATGAAGACGAGATGGCGAACGTGGGAGAGCGACGACGAAAACGGGCGGGCGGCGGTGGTCGGGCGTTGCCGGATGATTACGAAGAAGAGTCGGAAGAGGAGTCGGGCGAGGAGGAGGAGGACGACATCGAAGACGTTGAAATCGGATCGCCGAAGACTGGGAAGATGCCCAAGGCGAAGGCGAAGGCGAAGACCAAGGCGAAGAAGGAAGAACCGGCCACGGCTGGGGTCGGAGACAAGTCCGTGGAGGCGGCGGAGCGGTATTTGGAGTATGATCCGGTGTCGAAGGTGACGTGGAAGCTCGGCGACGCGACGCCGTATTTGTATCTCGCGAATATTTTCGAGTCCATCGCGGAAACGACGAAAAGATTGGAGATCGCGGAGCTGCTGACAAATGCTTTCCGGACGATTTTAGCGAGTAAACCGACTGATCTCTTGGCGGCGGTGTACTTGGCGTCGAACACCATTCATCCGCAGCACGAAGGTATCGACCTCGGCATCGGGGATGCGACGCTCATCAAGGCGCTCGCTGAGGCCACGGGGCGGAAAGACGAATCGATTAAGAATGACTATAAGGAAGCTGGCGATCTTGGAAGCGTGGCCATGGCGAGTCGTTCGACGCAGCGCATGATGTTCCCGCCGCCACCGTTGACGGTGACGGGCGTGCTCAAGGAGTTTAGAGCCATCGCCACGACCGATGGCGAAAAGAGCGTCGATCGCAAGAAAGGTATGATCAAGAAGCTCCTCGTCTCCGCGCGCGAGTGCGAGGCGGGTTACGTCATTCGCTCGCTCCAAGGTAAACTACGAATCGGCCTCGCTCAACAGACGGTGACGCAAAGTCTCGCGCACGCCATCGTCTTGCACGGCGACGCCGGAAAGAAGAAGAAGGGCGCCGAGCTCGCCGATGCCTTGGGTGCAGCATTCGACGTGCTCAAGCAAGTATTTAGCGAATGTCCGACTTTTGATCAAATCGTCCCGGCGCTACTTGAGGTTGGTATCGAAGGCTTGCAAGAGCGTTGCAAATTCACCCCGGGTGTCCCCGTCAAGCCGATGTTAGCCAAGCCTACGACTGGGGTGTCTGAAGTGTTGAAGCGCTTCGAAGACATCGCGTTTACGTGTGAATACAAGTACGATGGAGAGCGCGCGCAGATTCACCTCCAAGAAAATGGCAAGGTGTCCATCTTCTCCCGCAACCAAGAGGACAACACGGCCAAGTTTCCCGATCTCATAAACGGTCTCAAGCGATACATCAAGCCTCATGTGAAGTCTGTCGTCATCGACTGCGAAGCCGTTGCATACGATAGAGAACAAAACAAGATCTTGCCGTTCCAGATTTTGAGCACGCGAGGAAAGAAAAACATCGTTGAATCGGAGATCAAAGTCAAAGTCGCTCTCTACGCGTTTGACTGCCTGTACCTCAACGGCGAACCGCTGTTGCGCGAGCCGATGCACAAGCGCCGCGAAGCACTTTACAGCGCATTCCAAGAAGTTCCCGGCGAATTCTTCTTCGTCACCGAGAAGACATCTCGCGATATCGATGAACTGCAAGGATTTTTGGACGAATCTATCGCAGAGAACACCGAAGGTTTGATTGTCAAGACGCTCGACGCGACGTACGAACCGTCCAAGCGCTCCCTCAACTGGCTTAAGCTCAAGAAGGATTACATGGAAGGCTGCGGTGACTCATTAGATTTAGTTCCAATCGGCGCTTGGCTCGGACGCGGTAAGCGTACGGGCGTTTATGGCGCGTACTTACTCGCCTGTTTCGACGAAGACGGCGAAGAGTACCAATCCATCTGTAAAATAGGCACCGGCTTCAGCGAAGTCATCCTCGAGGAATTGGCCAACGCCATGAACCCACACGTCATAGACGGTCCGCGTTCATACTACAAGGTATCCGACGCCATGAAACCCGACGTGTGGTTCGAGCCGAAGCAAGTGTGGGAAGTCAAAGCCGCCGACTTGTCAATCTCTCCGGTTCACCAAGCCGCGTGTGGATTGGTCGATCCGCAAAAGGGCATCGCGCTGCGCTTTCCTCGCTTCTTACGTCGCCGCGACGACAAAGAGCCCGAGATGGCGACCAACTCCGAGCAAGTCGCCGAGTTTTACAACGCCCAGGCCAACAAGCAAGAGTTTAACGCCAACGGAGATGACGATTAATAGAACGCGCGCCGCGAACGTTGTCAACGCAAAAACCAACCATTCCTCAGATGCCGCCGCGCCGCGCCCGCGCGCTCGCGCGCCGCGTCGTTCGCACCGCCCATGGCGAACAACGCCGTCACTAACTTCCACGCGAACAGCCGTCTGCACTTCATAGGCTCATGGCGCGCGCGTTACGATGTGTTTCTCGACGCCAAGCTCGCCCAAAAGCAGCACGATTCCGCGACGAATCGCACGCGCGACGTCGCGTCGACGTCGCGCGCGACGCCGCGCACGATTTTTCACGTCGACATGGACTGTTTCTTCGCGAGCGTCGCGATGCGCGCGCGACCGGAGCTGTCGACGGAGACGCCGCTGGCGGTGTCGTGGGGGACGAGCGCGAGCAAAAGAGGCGAAGTGTCGAGCGCGAATTACGCGGCGCGCGCGTTCGGCGTGAAAGCCGGCATGTGGCTCGACGAGGCGCTGCGACTGTGTCCAGAATTAGTGCTCGCGCCGTATGATTTCGCAGAGTACGAAAAAGTGGCGCTGGAGGTGTATGAAATTTTGTTTGAAGCGTCGCGAGGAGAGTGCGTCGGGATTTCGTGCGACGAAGCTTTCATCGACGTCACGAGTCGATGCGAGTCCGAGGACGCCGTGGCCGTGGCGGAGCAGATTCGCAGGGATGTTTACGCGAAGACGAAGTGCGCGTGCTCGATAGGGATCGGGTCTAATATGTTGTTAGCGAGGTTGGCGACGCGAAGCGCTAAGCCAGATGGCGCGTTTCGAGTCGAGCCGAAGGATGAGCGCGAATTCATCGCGAAGACGCGATTGGCGGATTTACCGGGATTCGGACGACACGCGGGTGAGAAGTTGCAAAAGTCCACCAAAATTCGCGTCACGGATACGTGTGAAACGCTCCTGAAAGTTCCAGTGGCGACGCTGAAGAGCGCACTAGGCGCACAGAAAACCGAAAAACTCCTCGAAGCGGCGCGAGGCATCGACAAGACGCCGTGGTGCGTGCGACCACAGCGCAAGAGCATCGGCGCGCAAATGTCTTGGGGCGTCCGGTGTGCATCAAATGAAGTAGCGATGGACTACGTTAAACAACTCGTGAGAGAGGTAGCGTACCGCATGCAACGCTTGAAAATTCGCGGTCGCGCGCTCAACTTAAAGCTTTGGCGGGCTATTCCAGACGTGAACACGATGCGAGATTATCAAGGTCACGGCGCATGCGATGTGCTGACGCGCACAAAAGCGATGCGGGAGTTGAGTAACGACACCGAACTTATCATCAGCGAGGCTCTAACGATATTGCGAGAGTTGAACGTCGAAGCGACGTCGATACGCGGGTTAGGTGTTTCGATTACAAAGTTGGAACACGGCGCGGAGACGGCGACGTCTCCGGGCGCAAAACAACCAACTCTTTCGCAAATGTTTGCCAAACGCACAGCGGAGAAAGCAACACACGAGGAAGAAACATGTGCACTCGCGGCGAGCGATGAAGAGTTGGCGGAGACGGAGTCTGAGGGCGACGACGACGTCGCGGACACGCAGTCGCAGCTGACGCAAAACGATTGCGACTTTACGTTGTTCAACTCGCAGGCGGAAATAGATAGCGACAGGGAAAGATCGATACGCGACGCATTCGAAGCCGCAGCGCGGGCGTATGCATGGCAAAGATTCGAGCTCGGACGCTTAAAACTTAGCAAGCGAAGACGCGACACGTTGAGCGAGGACGAGTACGCGAGACGCGCTTGCGCTCGAGCCGCCGATGTCATCGCGACGCAAGCGCGGAGATCATACGCTCAGGATGGTGAAACCGGTCTGAACGCCTTACTCAACGACGCTCGAGCGCTGTGTCGATCGCAAGAGCTATTACACGAAACGTACTCATCACAGGGCGCCGCGTTCATCGCCGCCTGGCTCGATCGAGTCGACTCTGTGGGCAAAACAACCGTCATCGGGTCTAGCAGTCTTTAGTTCAAATTAAGTAAATGCGCTAACATTCCTGACTAACAATCCATCTCTACGACCTTTGGCTTGGACGCACAACACACGAACATCGAGACCCGAACGGATTTCTTCTCCATCGCCGGCTCGCCGTCCAAATCCTCTGCGTACGCGTCGTCCCGCAGCGCCGTTTCCGTCGCGGTGTGAAACGAAGCCCCCCCGAGCGTCGACCCGCTCCCAGATCGCTTCACCGACGACCTATTCGACACCGGGAACGCCTGCGTCTTCACCGGCGCGATCTCTCCCGACGCCACCTTGGCCTTATACTCGCTCCACTCGCGCGTGATTTCCGGCAGCAACTCGTACGCCTTTCGAATCCCGTCCACGACGATGTTTTCAATAATCCCTCCGATCCCTCGCAGCGCCACCTGACACTCACCCTCCACCTCCACCACGCACGCGCGCGCTCCCATCTCCCTCACCGTGATCGTTCCCCTCACCACCGAGTGTTTCGTGATGTTATTCACCGTCGTGAACGCCTGCGCGAACGGCGTCGTCTTCTCCGCCCCGTTCAAATACTTCCTCGTGTCCACGAACTCCACCTTCCCGTTCGGCACCACGCGCGCCACCAACCGCGGCAGTTTTATCCCCGGCACCGTCCGTATCACGATCGTCCGCTCGTTCGTCTCCCGCTCTAAATCATCGCGCACTATCTCCAACTCTCGCGTCCCCACGCGCTGCATGTGAAAGCTTCGATACGCATCCGTGTCCTTGTCGTCGATGAACTCGCGCGCGCTCACGCACAGTTCGCTCGTGAATTTAAACTTCTTGCACTTTTTCTTCTCCCGCATCGCGCGCGATCCGCGCGCGCGCGGGAATCGCGTCGAGAAGTCGCGATCGGGACGCTTCGAGTCAACGCGTTTCAAACTGCGTCGCCTCACATCGCGGCGCGTCGCGATGCAGACGCCGCGAACGCGCGCGCGCGGGCGCGAGACGATCGATGCGAACACGCCGGACGGGTCGATCGCGCGCGGGGGCGCGCGCGGCGCGAGTAAGGGCGCGCAGACGTCGCCGTTGTCGGTGCTGCTGCTGCCGTTGAGCCCGGCGAGCGCGTCGCCGGCGAGCGCGCGCGGGATCGGCGCGAGCGGCGAAGGGACGAATCCGGCGCACGTCGTCGGGGCGTTCGCGCGGGAGGACGAGGACGGCGAGCCGCGGACGCCGCGGGGAGAGGATGCGGACTTTGGACCGTTCGCGAACGAAAACGACGGCGCGGCGCGATGGGCGCCGACGTCGAAGAGCGTCGAGGTCGAGCGACGGCGCGCGAAGACGCGAAGCGTAGATTTGGATTTTGATTTTAGGAGCGATGGACGCGATGGGGACGCGGGTGAACCGATGTTTCGGGTGTTCGGGAGGGATATCGGGAAACCGCCGCGGGGCGGCGGCGGATTGTTCAACTCGTTCGGCTCGCAGAGAGAGGGATCGGGGAGCGAAGGGATGAACGATCTATCGTCGTCGTGGGGATCGAGGAATGAACGCGAATTCGGGTCGTCGCTGTCGCGGATGAACTCGTTGGCGGAGACGAAGGTGTTGACGTCGACGCTGTTGGTGCGCCAGACGAGTGTTTCGAGCGACGGGGTGTTTGAATTTGACGAGCATTTTCAGTACGAGCAGCAAATTGGCAGCTCGCAAAACTCTGAGGTATGGTTGGTCACGAGTAAGACGAGCGGGCGCGCGTTCGTGGTGAAGAAGTGCTTGCACGCCTTCACGACTGACGCGCAACGGGCCAAGTTGCGGCGAGAAGTCGAGGCGGCGGCGTTGCTCCCAGAACATCCAAACATAGTGAGGTACTTCAGAAGTTGGCAAAAAGAGCAACTCTTTTACATACAAATGGAGCACTGCGCGTGTGGGTCGCTTTCGAGCGTGCTTGCGCGCTTGCCCCAGGGAAATTTGATCGCCGAGTTGGACGTCTGGCGTCTCGCCGCGCAAGTCGCGAGCGGCTTGGCGTTCATGCATGCGCACAAGATTATCCATCTAGACATCAAGCCGGACAACATTTACATCGATGTTCATGGTACGTGTAAGATTGGCGACCTCGGTTTGGCGTACGTGCAAGACGCGGGATGGGATTGGGAAGAAGGCGATGGAGGTTACGTCGCGCCAGAATTGCTCAATATGCTTGGAAGCGACGCGCCGGCGCCGAGCGCCGACGTCTTCTCTTTAGGTGTCACGTTGTACGAAGCCGCCAGCGGATTGCGATTCCCGAGAGGTGCGACGCCGCGCGCGTCCCTCCCGCCGCTCCCGGAAGGGAGATCGGCCGAGCTTGCTCGCCTTGTCGACGGTTGTCTGGCGACGGATCCAGACCAGCGCGCGACGGCGCAAGACGTCGCGACGTTTGCGCAAGAAACAGTCGCGCTGCTTGAACAAAACGCGGCTCGATGACTTGTACGATATCATTGTAACTAGCTTGTGTGTTATAAAAATCACTTGACTTTATCAAGATGTGGTGCTACAACGCGGCGCGATGCCGCGTGACGCTCGACGTATACCATTCATGTGTTCATTCGCGACAGCTGGTTCATTTTTTCGTTTTCGACGACGGGGCGCTTTTCAGCGCACAGGAATTCACCTTTGCCGCGAACCGCAAGGAGACCATGGTCTCCTGAGCGCTTTCTAGAGACGGCGAGACGTTGACCAACATCAACGTTTTACAATCGCCACCGAGTGAATTTTTGAGCAAATACGTCAACTTTGAGTTGCGGAACGGAATGTGCTTTTCCTTGCTCGCCAAGGCAAAGATGACGTCACCGAGACTTGAGAGAGATTTATTGATGGCTTGCGCTTCTTTGAGACGATCACCCGTGGCGCCCGTGCGGCTTAATCGTTCGCTCCCGGCCAAATCAACCAAATTGAGCGCGCCGTGGATTGGTTCACCCGCTTCGTTGACGCCGTCCAAGCAAAGTCGCATAACCATGTGCGATCGCGAGCTTCGATCGTTCATATTCGTCTTCGCTACAGCGCGAGCAGCGTTGGCTTGTTGCATCAATGACTCAACCTCCGCCGCAGAAAAAACCTCAACTTCGCACAAGTTCGTCACGCGAGTGTTTCCGTCGTCGTCGTGCTTAATCTTGTACTCAATCTTCGCACCCGGCGACGACGCGAGCAAATCTCGAATGTCTTCGTTGTAAATCTCAAGCAGTGTGGCGGTGATGGACACTTTCAAGCCTTTGGACTCGAGCAAAGATTGTGAGGCGAAAATTTGTTCCATGGACCTCGGAATCAACCCACGCTCTTCGCCCTTACCGCCCAACATCGTGTACGTTTTACCGCTACCCGTTTGACCGTAAGTGAAGATGCAAACTTTGTAACCGTCCAACGCGCTTTGCACGAGCAAAGAAACTTCATCGAAAACGTGCTTTTGACTGTCTTTCTTTGCGAAAACGCGATCGAACGTGAAATCATATTTTTTCGGCGCATCCGGAGGCGTGATTTCGAGTCGTCGGCCGGCAAATTCACCCTTGCGATCGATCGCGAGATTGGAATCGTCAAACGCACTCTCGTCTTCGGAAGACGGTCGAATGCGGCAGAACACTCGAATGTTGCCCTTCAACTCTTGAATGGTGTTGTGCAAGTGTCGGCGGGTCACCATGGCATGTAGAAGTTCTTCTTCGCGCGCGGCTAGCTGATCTTTCACCTCTTGCAGTCGAGCGATGAGCTGAGATGTGCTTCGCTCATCATTCACGATGTTGGCGAGCTGCATTTTGCACTTTGCCATCTCGTTTCCTTGCGCGGTGTGCGCGCGTTGAAGCGCGTCGAGCTGCTGTCTTACCGAGTTGGCGTCGTCGATAGCGTCTTGTGCCGCCATGGCTCTCGCGCGCTCATCCGCGGCACTTTGGTTTGCTTTTGCCAAAATTTTCTTCGCTTGACGCAGTTCTTCCTCCATCTCCCGTCGAGCTTCGACTTCCGAGCGCAATCGTTCGTCCAAGGTGGACTTTTCGAGGTTCAGCGTCTCAACTTTAGATTTGAAGCTCAACTTTTCTCCCTCCACGGTTTGAATGAAGTGCTTGAGCGATGATATTTCGTTTTCCATTTGCTCCTTATGATGCTTCAACTGTCGCGCCTCCGCTCGAGCATCGGCGAGCTCGCTACCAAGTTTTGACAACTTGGGATCAAGCGCGTCTTTGCTCGCGCGAGTGGCGATTAATTCTGCGTTCAAACGCGTAGATTCAAGCTCGGATGCGTTGGCGCGTTCGGTTTGCGTGGCAACCTTGTGCTCGGCCACGCGCAAAGATTCGGTGAGCTTGACGATTTTCGCATCAAGCGACTCTTTTGAAGTCGTCATCGATCGCAGTTCGCGCTCTGTCGTCTCGACGCGTTTCGCGCTCGCCTTGAGCTTCTCTTCCACCGCCGCGAGCTGCGGCTTCAACTGTTCAATCTCAGCAGTCAGGGTATTAAACTGCTCCTGCGCGGTGTTTCGTTCGACGCGTGCGCGTTGTAAATCAGCTGTTGCGTGATTATGTGCGTCCTCTGCTCGACGCGCGCGTTCCTCCGCGGCTTCGGCTTCGCTCGCGCTTTTGGCGGCTTTTGATCGCGCGTCGACGGCGTCCTCGAGCGCTCGCGTCATCGCCTGAGAACTCCCATCTTTCTCCGCGCGCGTTTTCGCGAGTTCATTGTGCAGACGATCAGTCTTCTCGCGCATACTCTCCCGCTCCGTCGCGTGTTCGTTCGCTTGCTGCTGCAAAGCCTCGACTTGCATCTCTAATCCACTCTTTTCCCCTCGAAGGGTGCCGATGTCTGTCGTTAACTTTGACTTATCCTCTTGCAACATCGCATTCGACGTTTTCATCTCTTCCATCTCCGCATTCGTCTCGCTCAATGTCTTCTTTAACACCGCAATTTCCTGCTCCAAGCGCTCGACCTCTTCTTGCAATCTATCCGCTCTCTCCACCGCGGCTTCGGCTTCGACGCGCGCGCGCTCCGCCGCCTCCTGCGCGTCTTTCCGTTCACGCTCAGCCTCTCCTTTCGCCCGCTCGCTCGATCTTGCCCCCTCGTTCGCCTTCTTTGCCCGTTCTTCCAACCGTTCCTGTTCCTCGATCGCCTCTCGCAACCGTATCTCAACGTTCGCCTTCCCCTCCTCCGCGACGCGCAACGACTCTCGAATCGCCGCCGCCGCGCGTTCGTGCTTGGCGTCGCAATTCGCCAGCTCCACCCGCACATCCATCATCCGTCCCATCAGTTCCCGCACCGCCGGTTTCAACTCCCCCAAGTACGCATCACACGCCTTCGCCTTACCGACCTTATCAAACTTATCCTTCCCTCGCGGATTCTTTCCCAGCAGCGCCTCCAGCGCCTCGTCTCGCGCGTCCGCCGTCACTCGCACCGCCACCTCCTCCCCACCTCCCACCGATCGGCACGACGCCGTCGATCGCGCGCACGACTGCAACACCATCCCTCCCTGCGTCGTCGCGCTCACCTCGCGTTTCGTTCGCTTCGGCGTCGTCTGTTCCGTCGTCGTTTCGTTTACTCGTTTCGTCGTCATCGTCCCATCTCCATCGCTCTTGACGCCCGTTCGCGCGTCGTTCTCCTTCCCGCGTCGTTCGCGCGCGTCCAAAACGTGCGTCTGCGGGCGCGGGATGCGCGTGCGGAAGCCGCGGTCGCGCTGCCGGTCGTCCATGCGTCGACTTTTGGCGACGATTCGTCGTTTGAAGAGAATGTCGCTTTAGTTCCCCCTCACTGACGCGCGATGTTCGCGCGCGCGAATCGTCCACGCGTCGCGCGGACGCTCGCCGCGAGCGACGCGCGCGCGAGCGATGACGGGCGCGGCGCGCGCGCGCGAACGACGGCGCGCGCGGCGCGGTCGACGCGGCGGGAGGTTTTGATCGGGACCGGCGCGGGCGCGATCGGCGCGGCGACGAGGGACGCGCGCGCGGCGCCGAGCGCGCGGCTCGCGAGCGTCGGCGAACTGGGAATAGGGACGTGGAGTTGGGGAAACACCGCGGTGTGGGTGCGTCGCGACGACGCGATGACGCGATGACGCGGGAGCGATGAGTGATGGACGACGCGACTGACGAAGCGCGAGGGACGCGACGCGTAGGATTACGACGAGTCCATGGATCCCGAACTCGAACGCGTGTTTAATCGCGCGGTCGAGGCGGGGGTGAAACTTTTCGATACGGCGGATTCGTACGGAACCGGGGCGGGATTCGACGGGCGAAGCGAGACGCTGCTCGGGCGGTTTCTGAAAAACTGCCCGAGCGATGAGGCGAAGGATGTCATCCTGGCGACGAAGCTGGCGCCGTTTCCGTGGCGGGTGACGAGTGGAAGCTTTGTGAAGGCGGCGAGGGAAAGCGCGGCGCGGTTGCAGTTGGAGAAGATTCCGCTCGGGCAGTTGCACTGGTCGACGGGAAACTACCAACCGTTGCAGGAGGGGGCGCTGTGGGCGGGGATCGCCGACGCGTACGATGAGGGCGTCATCGGTGCCGTGGGGTTGTCGAATTACGGACCGAAACAATTAAGGAAGATTCACAAGTACATGAGCGCGCGAGGGGTGCCGATTTCGACGTTGCAGGTGCAATACCATTTGCTGAGTCGATTTCCAGAGCTGAACGGCACCAAGGAGACGTGCGACGAACTGGGCATTAAGCTCATCGCGTACAGCCCGCTCGCCTTGGGGTTACTCACCGGAAAGTATAGCGTAGAAAATCCACCACCAGGGATTCGTGGGGTGGCGTACAAAGGGGTGCTACCGCCGCTCCCGACGCTTTTGGAAACCATGCGAGAAGTCGGCGATGCGCACGGCGGCAAGACGCTTCCGCAAGTCGCTCTCAACTGGTGCATGTGCAAGGACACTGTGCCTATTCCGGGCGCGAAAAATATGCGTCAACTCGAAGACAACCTCGGTTCGCTCGGATGGCGCTTGAGCGCGAGCGAAATCGAAGAGCTCGATCGCGCGGCGGTCAAGGTTGGCAAGTCGACGTCGCAAAACATATTTCAAACGTCTTAGTTTTAGCACACTGTAATCAATACAAACAATGCGTGCGCGCATGATTCGATTTCATCATTCGATTTCGTCGAGACCCGTGCGCTTGAAAGCGTTCTCGACGGGATCGGTCTCGCCGGCGACTTTGCACCTGAACGGCACAAAGGTGCCGGGTCCTTCCACGTTCTCGTTTGCGAATCGAGATTTGTTGGCCTCCCCGCTTTGAACGTCTTCGAAGCGTTGAACCAGCATCGATTCAAATTCCGCTTCTTCCTCCTTCTTGATTTCGTCGTACGATGAACCACCGGCGGCGAAATCCTGATTCACCGCGTGCTCGGGGTCACGAAGTGGATCCGTTTTCGCTGGATCGAAACCGTAGAATTCTCCTTCGTCGTTCACTTCAGGATGGATTCCTAGCTTCTCCGTCAGGTATCGCGCGTGCGCGCACCACAACACGCCGACATTGTTTCGATATGATTTTCCTTTCGTGCTCTCATCATCGCCCCCGGTAATCCTGCAAAAATGCACCAGCCTCGCGGCCTTGCGACGCGCTGCGACGACGTACGGATTCCTGGGCGGGTACTCTTTTCTCAGAGAACCATCGGGCCAGCGAAACATTTGCTCGAGCGGATTGAAACCAGCCACGCGAGGCGCATCCGGGACTTTGATGGTACCGTCATTATTGAAACCGGTTTCGGCTTCGGTCAAGCGTGGCATGTGCACGTGGTTGCTCGACTGGCGCTCCCATTTTGGTTCTTCGTCTTCATCGGTCGTGTACAGTCTGTGGAAATTCTTCTCGCGTGTTCGGGTCGGTGTGAGTGAATCTACGGGTGCGGCGACTGGTGTCGTCGCATCGTTCTTCAGCGCCGACGTCGTCGACGTGGACAAGCGAGGCATCGCGTCGAGAAGTGGCGCAAAAATCGAGGCGCGACGACGGGACATGCTCGTCGCGACGATGATGGAAACAACAACACCTTTGGTCGCTAACATGACTACGCTGTTGCTGGCTAGGTTACTAATTTCTGAACATCTAACTCATCGGTCTTTTCCTCGGTGATTGCGTCTCCCACTTTGAGATCCCGGTGTACTTGCCAATCTTTATCGGTTTCGGCGCGTCGAGCCGGCGCAAGCACCCGTGCGTCACTAGAAACGCCATCGTGAGCAACATCGTCATCGACATCGCCGCCGACGCCTTGGTGTACATCATCACAAACCAAGAAATGATCGTCCCGATCATCTTCAACGCCTGCATTTCGCTCGTCGCCGCGATGTTTCGATCCATCCACGCGTACAACTTTGCGCTCGCGTACGCGCCGACGACAGCCGTCGGATTCCTATACAACATCACCCCCCCGAACACGAGCGCCATGCGCGCGTAATTCCCCACGTACTCGAACGCATTCCCGTCTAATCGTATCTTGCACTCCAGCATCGTCTTCGGCACGGAATACGACCGTCGAAGGTGATCCGTGCACAGAAACTCGCGCCACGGCTTGGGCGGCTTTTTCAGATCATCCACCGTCATGTACGGCGTCTTGAACCGCACGCTCGCGCGCCCTCCCGAATCGCTCCCGCGCCGATCGGGGACGTCGGCGCGTCGGTCGCGGTCGCGCGAGCTCGTCGCGGGCGCGCTATCGCCGTTTTTTCGGTGCTTGACCCACTGAGTGAAATCATCTCGACCGAGGGACAGGGAGAGTGGATTACCGCTGAACACGCCGTTCGCGGCGCCGTTCGAGGCCATGACGGACGCGCGCGACGTCGCTCGCGCCGCGCGTCGATTCGGCGATGGCGCGCGCGGAAGAATGACGAGTGGTCAGCGGTCGCGACGGCGGTTCGCGCTCGAGTCGGCGGCGAGCGCGAAACGGGACGGTCGCGCGCGCGTGAGCGATTCGTGCAAGCTATGGCACTCGTGATGATACATGATTCACGGCGAACGCACCGCGATGGGGTGATTGAGGCTACTATAACGGACGCTTCTTCGCCATGCCCGCGCGACGCGGATACTTGTCCGGCGTCGGCGATAATTTCTCGCACACCACCGCCGTGCGCTTGTTTCCGTCGGGTCCGATGGAATCCACGCTCTCCGCGCGCATCGCACCACCGCCCAAAATCGTCACCGCGTTCACGGCGTCCCGAATCTCATCCGCCACCGCCGCGTTTTTCGGAGAAATCCAATACCCACCGACGCGCGCCAGCGGAACGCAAAACTCCGCCAAGACCCTCAACTCCGCCACCGCGCGCGCCGTGACGACGTCAAAACTCTCTCTCCACTTCTCATCTCGTCCTAAATCCTCCGCCCGTCCCCAGACGACGTCCACGTTCGTCAATCCGATTTCCCGCGTCGTCGCCTCCAGAAAATTCGTCCGCTTTCGCAGCGTGTCCAACAGCGTGAACCGCCATCCCGGTCGCGCGATCGCGAGCGGGATCCCCGGCAGTCCCGCGCCGCTGCCGACGTCCAACACGCGCGTCGCATCGCTTCCGATCGTCTCGCTCGCGTCGTCGAAGACTTTCAGCAGCGCCAACGCGTCGCTCGCGTGCGACTCGAGCACCTCCTCCGCGCTCGTCGCGCCCGTGAGCATCCCGTGCTCGCCCTTGTTCTCGCGAATCAGCGCGCGCGCGTAGGCGAGCATCTGTTCGCGCTGTTTCGCGTCGAGCGTCGCGGCGAGCGCGTCGTAGGGCGACGCCGCGCTTCGCGCCGTCGCGAGCGGTCGCGCGTGGAAATCGACGCACCGTCGCGCGAGCGGACGACGCGCGGCGCGCGGGCGCGCGGGCGCGACGCGCGCGATGCGCGCGACGACGCGGATCGCGCGCGCGGTGCGCGCGGGCGTCATCGCGCGCGCGCGCGGGTGTGTGCGGTCGCGTCGTGCGCGTCGATGTCGACACGCACCGCGGCAGAAGCGCGCGCGCGCGGCGCGCGATGCGCGTCCGCGACGCGAGAGTCGACGCCGACGGCGTCGACGCACCGCCCGGGGCGGTGTACGCGCCGCGCAGACGCGCGAGGACGGCGGAAACGTCGAAGTCAACGCGGATGGAGATTTTGAAAGATTTCAAAGCGTCGACTTTAACGCGACATTTACGCGTCGTCGAGGGCGACGGCGCGGACGACGCGCGCGCGTGGGACGATAAATCGTCGTACTTTTCATCGGCGCGCGAACGAGGGAAGGAGAACGATCGCGTGGCGCGCGGGGGCGGTGATGTTGCGAAAGTAGTTGGGACGGTTGACGCGCCGGCGCCGGCGCCGCCGCGAACGCCGCGAAGGAAAAGTTCGGCGCGGTTGGCGCTGGTGGCGATCGAACAGTGGCGATGGGTGGTGCGTCACGGGAAAGGGGCGCGTTCGACGCGCGCGCGCGAGCACAGGGAGGTGCGGTTGATGAAGACGGCGTTCACGGCGATGCGCGCGCGGAGGCGAGAGGGCTCGCATCGAGCGCTGCGGGCGAAGATTTATTGGCGTCTCGGGGCGACGCAGCGCGCGTTCGCGGGTTGGCGCGGAGAGGTTGAGCGCGCGCGTGATAGTGTAATGCAGGCGCGCGTACGGCGTTGCGTGCGGAAGTGGCGGGAGACGACCGAGGCGAGAGCGGAGGCGCGCGAGGCGCGCGCGCGAACGTCGGAGCAAATCGCGTGGTATCACGATTGCGTGACCTCGATGCGTCGAGCGTTCGGGACGTGGCGACGCGCGTGCGAACCCGAGGCGCGCGGCGCGCGCGCCCGGATGGAGTTCTACGATCGATACGCGAGGAAGACGCTGTTGAAACGCGCCATCGACGGATGGAGGGACGCCGCGCGCAGGCAAATGGACGAGCGAACGAATGCGCTCATCGCAACGTCTTTCGACGAAGTGAAGACGCTTTCGCGAGCGATGCGAGCGTGGAAAAGCGCACACGCCGATTCATCAAACAGCGACGCTGACGACGATAAGGTGGAGACGTTTCGCGCGTTTCAAGCGGTAAACGCTCTGTCGAGCGTGTTTTCGGCGTGGGTTGACCAAGCGCGCGAAACAAGCGAACGAGCGCGCGCGTCAGAGGCGACGCCGGCAAAAACGCGCGCGGGCCGTACGAAGCACGCGTTATACGCGTGGCTCTTCGACCGCTCGAAAGCGAACGATTATGAAGAGGAGGTGCTGGATTTTTTAGAGACGCGCGAGGCTGCCGCCGCGATGGAACAGGATAAATTAGACTTAGAAGATTTCGAACAAGCCGTGGACGAATACGAGGAGCTACGCGAAGAGGCAAAGCGATTGATCGCGGAGGCGAAAACGTTGAAAAACGCGAGCACGAAAAAGGCGATCGCTCGACGTAGAGTGTTAAAGGCGACTGCGGCGTATCTGAGCCAACGCCGCGAAGAACTTTTGCCAGTGATTCGCCGAGCCGCGGGCGCCGAGAAATGGCGCTCGCGCTCGGTGGGCACGAGTTCGTTAGGATTCTCCATTCTTGATGACGACGACGCCGCCGACGATGCCGCCGACGATGCCGACGACGCGTTCTTGCGACGCAAATATTGAACGCGCACTTAGACGATTATTGTGACTAAAAACCGTGATACCGCGAATGCTAACGTCTCTTCGCAGGCTGTTTCCTACCTCCTCCGCCTCCTCCGCTCGACGACGGTGGAGGTTTCTTCTTCTTCTTCTTCGCTCTCGCCTCCGCCGCTGATTTTCTTTTCAGACTTCGCTTGAAAACTATGCTCGCGCGAGGCGCGTCGTTACCGTCGCCCTCTGCTGTCATCACGCAATGCTCGAAGTCGTCTTGACAATTCGCGAACATCCAAATCGCGTCGCCATCGAGCGTTCGGATCCAATGCGACTCCGCGTCGGTCGAACCTAGAGGCCTAAAACTAAATCGCCTGGTCTCACCTACGGAGACGATGATGCTATCCGTGGCGTACCCGATGCCCATGAACGGATCGGTATGATACGCGCACGCCGCCGTTTCGCTCGGGTACAAATTAATCAAGCAGCAATCGAACCTCTCGCCCGTCTTCTCTTCCAATGCATCGCGCACTCTCGCCACCGCCGGGCACATCGGCACGGGTTGCATAATTTTCCCACTGTACGCGTACGAACCAACGTGTTCTTCGCCCATCCAACACGTCTCGCGGCGCTCGTCCACGCGCCTGCCGTCCCGAGTCGTCAACTGTTCGCGCTTGAACGGCACTTCGCGTTTTAAAGTCTCCAAATCAATCAATCCCGCCGTTAGATAGGGTTGAAAACGAAACGGAACCCCACGCATGGCGACGTCGACTTCGTTCGGCACCGCGCTCCCGCACCGCGCGAGCGCCCACGCGACCACCGTCGCGCAGCGCGGCGGCAGCGTCGCCGCCGCCGCCGTCGCGTAAAAATTCACTCTCGCCGCTTCCTCCATCTCAAACGGCGCCAAGCTCCCGAGCGCGCGCGCGGTTTCGGTAAACAACACACCAGCCTCCGGATCGTTCCTCGTCTCGTCGTCGTCGTCGATCCACAGCGCGCCCGCGACCAACCTCGCGAACTGCGTCGCGCTCGTCGCCTCCCGCCGCGCGTCCTCCCGTCGCGTCCCGACCAGCATTTTCGCCAGCCTTTGGAGCGCCCGCGAGCACGTCTTTTTGCGTTTCCTTCGGTGGTGCAGCTGGGACTCGTGCGGCGCGAGCGACGCGTCCGTCGGCAGCGGCAACGAATCCGCGGCGGTTAAAATATCCAGCGCACTTTTCGCGTCGTTGACGAGCTGCGCGGCGCTCGGCGCGGCGGCGGTTTCGCGATCGCTCGCGTCGGCGCGACGCGCGACGACGCGTCGTCGTCGCGCGATGCGGTGCGCGCGCGCGGTACATCGCGCGGGATGGTGGCCGCGCGCGGCGCGCATGGCGCGTTTTGAGGCGACGCGGCGACGGTCGAGGCTTTACCTACTGCTGAGTGTCGGTTCTCACAACGGCTAAGTGATGATGACGCGAGCGCGATAATTGTTAAATCGACCACTCGGCGGTCTTCTTGAACTGTCCCGCGAAGGCGTCGAGCCAACGCGCGGCGTCGGCTTCGTCGACGACGCGTCTGTCGACGCTCACCGTCGCCGTCATCGTCTGTACGGTTGACGGTTGGCCTTCGACCAAGACGACGCGATCCTTCCCGGCACCGATGGCTAAGATGGCACCTTGCGGCGGGTTCAAGATTGCCGAAAACGCGTCGACGCCGAACATGCCGAGATTCGACACGGAGAAGGAACCGCCCATAAACTCGTGCGGCTTCAACGCGCCCTCGCGCGCCTTCTTCGCCAATCCCTTCACGTCCGCCCCGATCTCCGTCAGCGTCTTCTCATCCGCTCGCGTGACGATCGGCGTGATGAGCCCATCGTCCGTGGCCACCGCCACGCACACGTCCACGCTCTCGTACGCCCGCCTTCCGCCCGTCGCATCGTCCCATCCCGCGTTCAACTCCGGCACCTCCCTCAACGCCCGTCCCACCGCGTACATCACGCAATCGTTCACGCTCACCTTCACCCCACTCGCGTCCATCACCCGTCTCCTCAGCGCCGCGACCTCGCTCAGATCGACGTCCGCGCTCGCGTACGCGTGCGGCGTCCTCGTCTTGCTCTCCGTCAACCGACTCGCGATCGTCCGTCGCATCTTCGTCGTCGCCGCGTCCTCCGCGCGCTGTCCTCGCGCCAGCCCGTACTCGTAGTCCTCCAGCAGCGTTTTCGGCCGCTCGTCCCTCGCGATCGCCGGCGGTCGCAGTCCCAATTTTTCCAGCGTCGCCGCGTCGACGGCGCCGACGCGCCGCAGGACGTCCGCCGCGATCAGATGCCCCCCCGGTCCGCTCCCCGGCACCAGCGTCTCCGGGTCCACGCCGTGCTCCTCGCACAGGCGACGAACGCTGGGCCAGAGCTTCAGCGCCCCGATCGCGCGCGTCGCGTGCGCGCGCCGCGCCGCGCGGTCGAGAGATCTTTCGAGATTTCGCGAAATTCTCTTCGTCGCGATTCCGACGACGCGCGCCGTCGCGCGACGCATCGCGCGCGCGCGACGCCCGTCCGAGCGCGCGTCGCGCCCTCTCTCTCGCGCGCGGCGCGCTCCGCGGCGCGATCTCTCGCGCGCGGCGCGTTTTGACGTTCGATCGCGATTCCCGGCACCGCATTGATTCGCGCGCGCCGCCCGCGTCTCGCGCGCGCGACGCCCGCTGACGCGCGTGCGACGTCGGCGCTCGCGCGCGCGACCTCGCGACGCGCGCGCGTCGCGCGAGACGCCGCGCGGGCGTCGCGCGCGCGAGAGATGTCGCGCGAACGCGACGGCGCGCCGGAACCTCTGTTCGCGCGTCGCGTCGTCGACCGCGAGCTCGATCGCGCGCGCACGCGCAATCCGAGCGAACGCGCGTGCGTGCGCGCGCCGGGGGCGATCGCGCGCGCGCTGGATCGATGCGCGAGGGCGTTCGCGGAGGAGAGCGCGCGGGCGGCGGCGCTGCGAGACGCGCGAGCGCGCGCGAAGAGAGCGGCGACGGCGCGACCGGACGCGCGCGCGCTGACGGTGCTGCTGGGACAAGCGATCGAGACGACGGATCGACGACGGCGCGGGACGCTGGCGGCGATCGCGGAGTGCGTGAGGGAGGGAAGGCGAACGGCGGAACGATTGCGGGCGTTCGCGGAGGCGAACGAGTGGACGGCGACGGAGCTGGAGAGTTCGCGCGCGGAGGAAGCGCGGGCGATCGGCGCGACGAAAAAGGCGCTGGCAAAGTCAGAGCGCGAAGCGTCGGCGGCGCTCGAGGCGATCGTCGGTGGAAAACGCGGAGGGAAGAGGAAAACGGACGCGGCGTCGGCGTCGGCGGACGCGGCGCCGCGAACGCCGGGAGGGAAACGGCGCGCGCGAGCGGGACCGAGAATCGTCGCGTCGAAACCGGCGGCGAGCGAGGAAACAGCGGATGATTCGGACGAGGAACCGATGATGACCGCGGAAGGGCCGCCCGAGGAGGAATCGCCGGCGGCGACCGAGGTGACGCAACCGACGCAGCCGGCGAGCGACGAAGACTCCGACGGCGAACGCGCGTTGGAGACGCTCACGTCGCCGACGACGAAAAATGTCGTGCAAATTCTCATGGAGATGGATCTGCCGAATCACGGCGTTTCCATCAGCGAGAGCCCGGAGAAGGACGAGGATGAAAATTGATGCTCGCGTCGTCATTGCAAATTCTTCGCGTTTTCGAGCGCCCAAGCTAGCGTGTACAATCCAGCGAAGACTTTGATCCCTTGCGCGCTGAACTCATCGAGCGTTCGCAACAAATCCTTCTTTGGACATCGAATCACCGTGATAAACTCCGAGCCCTCCAATCGCTGCGACGGATTCGCGTTTTCCGCCGCGTCCAAATCGACGTCCACGGTCACCAAGACCACCGATTCGTCCGACAACCCGGGCGACAGCACGACCGCCGGCGTCACGTTCGTCACTCGCCCGACGTACCCACACTCCTCGTGTAATTCTCTCAGCGCGCTCGTCTCGGCCTTTTCGCCGTCATCGATCAGTCCCGCCGGCAACTCGATCGTCTCCGTCCCGCACGCCGGTCGAAACTGTCTCACTAAGAGCACCTCATCCTCCTTCGCATCACCGCCTCGTAAGGTCGCGAACACGCACACCGCGTCCGCTTCCGCTTCTTTCGTCGTCGTCGTTCGTCGCACCGCGTCCCAGGTTCTCGCCGCGCCGGTCGGGTCGACGTAATCTAGCCGCACGAGTTTAATCCACTTCGCCGCGTGCACGTCCGTTTCGCCCGTGACGCGGCTCGCGCTCGAGCACGGCCTGTCCGAGGACGACACCACCGGCATTTGTCTACGAAGATTCGTCGCGCGCGCGCGAGCGCTCGGGAGGAGTCTCGGGAGCGTTCGCGTCGCCGCGCGCATCGATTTGTGACGCCCTCGCGCGTCGCCGGACTTCGGCGTACGCGCACGCGAGACATTTCCCCGCCTCGCGCGCCTCGCGAAGGGTTTCAAGGCTCACCCCGTGGCGCGCGGAGAGATTCACGAGCTCGAGAAGGTCGTTCTCTCGAACGAGCAGCGCTCGAACGTCGCGTTCGATCGTCTCCACGATGTCCAGAGGTAAGTCTCGCATGGCGAACAGACGCAGCGAGACGCCGCGTTGGTCGAAAAAGCGCGCTCGAAGGAGCCCGCGCGACGTCTCGGGCGCGACGGGCGCGTCGTCGGCGCTGAAAGGGTCTTTCGAAACGTTCATCGAGCGCGGCGTCGCGGAGTGCGCGGCGACGCTGAGACGTCGACATTGGGACGCTCGGACGCGAAGAGACATTTCGCGTCGACGCTCTACAACTAATGTTTACGACGGCGATGCGGGCGTTAGAGCCTCGATCGCGGCGGTTTTACGGCGCGTTCGAGCGCACCGACTAATTCATCGATGTCCTCGTCTCGATGCGACGCGCTGAGCGCGACGCGGAGTCGACACGTTCCCGCGGGCACCGTCGGCGGGCGAATCGCCGGGACGTGGAATCCTTGGCGTAAGAGCTCTGCAGACGCCGCGAGCGCGGCTTCGGGCGCGCCGACGACGATCGACCCGATCGGACTCACCAACGGTTGCGTCATCGTCGCGAGCGTGGGCGACTTCGCGAGCGCGGCGTTGAGGCGATCGACGTTGCGCCAGAGCTTGACTCGAATCGACGGGTCGTCGGCGAAGACGCGCAAGCTCTCGAGCGCCGCCGCGATCACGGGCGCGGGGAGCGCCGTGCTAAACATGTGACCACGCGCGCGCGAGACCAAGAAACGCTTCATCTCGCGCGAGCACGCGACGAATCCACCGTGCGCACCGACGGCTTTGCTCAGCGTTCCGACGTGCACGTCGACGTCGGCGCATCGCCCACGCGCCTGCGCCACGCCCCCGCCGCGCTCACCGCACACCAAGGTCGCGTGCGCCTCGTCGAGAATCAACAAGAAACCGTACTTGCGCTTCAACGACGCCAAACGCTCGACGTCGGCGTAATCACCATCCATGCTGAATAAACTATCGCTCACCACCGCCGTGCGCTTCGCCGAACACGTCTTCAACTCGCGCTCCAACTCGTCGTAATCCCTGTGCGCGAACGTCCGCACCGTCGCACCGCCCTGTCGCGCTAATCGACACCCATCCACGATCGACGCGTGATTCAACGCGTCGCTAAATATACAACAATCCTCCGATCCGCACGCCGCCGGCAGCGTCGTCGCGTTCGCGGCGAACCCGCTCGGGAACAACACGCACTCTTCCGTCTCGCAAATCCTCGCCAGCTCGCGTTCGAGCGCCCTGTGCATGTCCGTGTATCCACACACGAGCGCGCTGCTCCGCGGTCCGCACCCGTACGCCGCCGCCGCGTTCGCCGCCGCGCGACGCGTCCGCGCGTGCTCGCCCAATCCCAAATAATCGTTCCCACTGAACACGCGCAGCGCGCGCGACGTCCCCGCGCCGTCGCACGACTCCCCGAGATCATCATCGTTCGTTCGCCACCGCTCGAGCGTGCTCTCGCGCGCGTCGCACGTCGCCGCGGCGTCGTTCGCGTCGCTTTGGTCGATTCGCCGCCGGCGCGGTTGAACCGGTCGCAGGGCGCGCGCGACGCCCTCGCGCGCGAGTTCGGCGTTCGCGACGGTGAGCCATCGCGTCCAAGCGTCGGGCGTGGACGTGGACGGCGCGCGGGACGAAGGGCTCGGGTCGTCGTCGGGCTCGGCGCGCATGGCGAGGCGACGTCTGCGGCGCGAGGCGTCGACGAATGAATGATGATTTGGATTAAGAATTAATGCGCGCTCACGCGCCGCCCATGGCGTACCAAGCGATCTTTCTGCGAACTGGACCCGTGGCGTTCACCGCGGCGAGACCGAGCGAGCGCGCGAGGGCGACGGGGTAGGTGTCGTTGGCGAAGAGCTTTTGTAAACCGTCGAGCGCCGCCATCATCGGCGCGTTGGCGGCGACGCTCGCGCGAGCGTACGGATTCAAAGCGTTCACGCTGCCGATGTCTTGTCCGAGCGCGCGGGCGTCGGCGATCGCGTTCGCTAAGAGCTCGGCGTCGCGTAAGCCGAGGTTTAAGCCCTGACCGCCGAGCGGGTGGACGACGTGCGCGGCGTCGCCGATGAGCGCCAGACGAGGCTTGATCAGGCGCGTCGCGTGGTGCGTGGACAGCGGGAACGATCCACGCTTGGTGCCTTCGCCCGCGGGCAATACATCGGGCGGGTAACGAAACGGAGGCGCGAAATCGAGCCGCGCCGCTTCGTCCGCGCCCTCAATCGCGGGGACGCCGACGACTTTGCTCATCGTCGTCCTCGCCGCGCGCGCGAGCGGCTTAAACACCTGATTCGCCACGTCTTCCACGAAACGCAGCGTCGCGAATCGATTGAAATCTTCTTGGTACTGCGACTTGTACGCCCCCTGCCCTTGCAACGCGTCGTGCACCGCCTGCGCGAACTCGGCGTCGCTCGCGTCCTCGGCTAAGCGTTTCGCCTCGCTCGGCGTCGTCGTCCAAACCACGTTCGAGTACGTCCCGTCTCCGATCGGCAGCAGCGCGATCGGTCCCGTCGGCAAGAATCTTTGCCACGCCGTCGAGTGCGCGCGATCGGTCCTCACCGTCCCCACCACCGCGCGTTGCCCGTACCCCCACCCCCCGACTTTTATCCCCGCCGCCGTCCGCGTCGCGCTCTTCGGCCCATCCGCCGCGACGATCAACCGCGCGTCGATCTCCATCGTCCGCTCGCTCGCTTCACCACCTCCCGCCCCCCTCTCGCGCGTCGTCGTCGCCTTCCCGCCCTTCCCCGCGTCCTCGACGACGACGGTCGCCCGCGCCGGCGTCCCGCTCGCGTCCTCCTCCGGCGTCTTCGTCGCCGTCACCCGCGCCCTCGCGACGCGTTCGACCCCCAGTCGCTCGCCCGCGCGCTCCAGCGCCCACAGCACGACCCGATTCTCCGCCACGGTCCCCAGGGACGCCGCGCCGAGCTCCCGCGCGTCGTACGTCGCGTGTCCGCCGCCGACGCCGTCCCACGCCTGCATCGCGTCGAACGCCCTCGCCCGTCCCGCGCGCTCGATCTCGTCCCACGCCCCCCCGCACTCGTGCGCCAGAAACGCCCGCGACCGCGGCGTCAGCGCGACGCACCGCGCGTCGATCGCGTCGTCGCGCTTCGGCGCCGACCGCGCGTCCCCACCGTCGACGACGACGACGCGCAGATCTTTCGTCGCGTCGCGCGCTCGGAGCGCGCACGCGAGCGCGGCGCCGGCGACGCCGCCGCCGACGACGAGGACGTCCGCGACGTCCGCGCGCGCGCGCGTCGCGACGCCGCGCTGAATCGCGCGCATGATTCGATTCGATTCGATGCCGCGCGCGCGAGTGACGACGCGAATCCGCGACGCGCGCGCGCGACGACCGCGATGGCGCTCGCGCGCGCGCGCGCGAGCGGGACGCGGGACCCGCGCGCGGCGTCGCGCCGGCGCGACCGCGCGACGGCGCGACGACGCGCGACGACGCGACGACGCGACGGCGCGACGGCGACGGCGACGGCGACGACGAAAGACGCGGCGACGGCGACGGCGACGGCGCGACGACCGTCGGCGCGCGCGAACGGACGCGCGACGACGGCGCGGACGCGCGCGTCGACGGAGGACGACGGCGACGTCGGGGCGTCGGCGCGCGGCGACGGCGCGCGCGCGGCGACGACGCTCGGGCTGCCGCGAGACGTCTACGAGCCCCTGCGCACGCTGCTCGCGTCGCAGTTCGTGCTGTTCCTGGGCGTCGGGGCGCTGCTGCCGGCGCTGCCGCTGTACGCGCAGTCGATCGGGCTGTCGAGCTCGGCGAACGGGGTGGTGATCAGCGCGCCGGCGCTGGCGATGCTGGTGCTGAACCTGCCGCTGGGGCGGGCGACGGATCGATACGGAAGGAAACCGCTGATGATGGGAGGGATGGTGGTGATGGCGCTCGCGGACGTGGGAACGGCGATGTCGAGGAGCGTCGCGGCGCTGGTGCCGATGCGGATGCTGCTGGGAGTCGGACGCGCGGGGTGCGAGTGCGGAGACAGGGCGTATCTGGCGGATTTGTGCGCGCGCGTGCCGGAGAAGCGAGGAATCATCGTCGCGGGACAGAGCACGGTGCACGCGGTTGGGTTGGTGATAGGACCGTTGTTAGGAGGGAGATTGATGGAGGCGTACGGTGCGCCCGCGGCGTTTTATTACGTCGCCGCGGCGGCGGTCGGGACGGCGATCGGGTATTCGTTTTTGCCCGAGACGCTCACGGAGGAGACGCGCGAGGCGGCGGAATTAAAGGCGACGATGGACGAGGAGGACGGAGGAATGTTTGAAGGGCTTAACCCTTTCATGTCGAGCGACGAGCGCGAAGAGTTGCGGGAACGCAAGAGTCAGCGCGAGTCGAGCAGTTGGTTGACGCTGTTGGCGAATCGCGAGCAGCGCGTGTTGTTGTTGTGTGCGTCGGCGAATTCCCTGGGTTTCGTCGCCAAGCTCACCGTGATTCCGCTCTACGCCTCCGGGCACCTGGACGCGTCGCCCGCGGAGGTTGGAAACTTGTTCTCCATCACCGCGTTGTTAGGTCTGGCGACCGCCCCGCTGAGCGGTTTGGCGGCGGATAAATTTGGCAAAAAAGTCGTCGTCGGCGCCGCGCTCGCCGCGTGCGCCACGGGTTTGTTCTTCGGCGCCCAGTCGCAGACGCAATCTGAGTTGATATTTTTCATCGGCGCGTGGGGCATCGGGACCGCCGCGGCCGGTCCCGCGATCAACGCCCTCGCGCAAGAGCTCGCCCCCAAGGGTGGCGAAGGCGAAGCCCTGACGCTTCCGAAATCCGCCGCCGATTTCATCTTCCTCATCGGACCTCTCGTCCTCGGCGTATTGGACGATTTCATCGGTACCGACAACGCCGGCATGATCTTATGTTCCTCCGCCGCCGCCATCGCCGCCGCGAGTTGTTTCTTTCTCCCCGCCGCCGTCGAGCGCGTCGACCGTTGAGCCCGTCTTCGCGTCTTCGCGTCTTCCCATCCCTCCCCTCGCGCCCCGCGCCCGCGCGCGTCGCGCGCTGCGTATTTTTCCTAGTTTATTCCCGCCTTTTCCCGTCGCGTCATCGCGTTTCGCGTCGTGTAAAAGATTCGAGACTTTGTTCGTTCCGCCTCGCGCGCGCGTCCCGGTCGGCTGGACAGTCTCCGGGTCGCCCGACGCATCGTTCGTTCGCGCGCCGCACACCACCGCGCCGCGGAGACGCCACCGCGCGCGCACGTTCGCGCGCGAGAGCGATCGTCGATCGTCGCGCGCCCGCGCTCGCGCGCTCGCGCGCTCGCGACGCCGCGCGCGCCGTAAAAGCGACGCATTCGATCAACTTCGTTAATTCCAATCGGCGCGGAGATGACGCCCTCGCGCCGCGCCGCGCGCGTGTTCGCGAACGCCGCGGCGGTGGCGCGCGCGTCGGGAACGCTCGCGGCGCTGGACGGCGCGCCGGGGACGCGCGCGGCGACGCTGACGACGTGGGCGAAGGTTGGACGCGCGAGCGGGACGCGCGGGACGGCGCGGGCGGACGCGACGAGCGCCGCGCGAGCGACGCGAGCGTGGATCGGACGGACGCTGACGTCGGCGAGCGATGCGACGTGGAAGAGAAACGCCGGTAACGATAATCAGAGAGCCGGGGGAGGCGCGGGTGGGGTCGGGGGCGGGAACGGCGGCGCGGCGGCGGCGAGGAACGGCGCGACCGGGGACGCGGCGCCGGGCGACGGGAAGGATAAGAACATCTTGGATAACTTGTTAAAGTCGCACGATATCGTGCAGATGCTGGAGGCGCTCGAGGACATGGGGACGACGAAGGATACGATCTCGTTGGGCGAGCTCGAGGCGTTCGTGCGCGATCAAACGTCGCCGCCGCGGTCGGCGGAGGAGACGGCGATCAAAGTTAAACTGCTCGAAGAGTGCGGCGCGGTGCTCATTCTCGAAGATATGGTATATTTGCACCCACGAGACGTCACGAGCGCGGTATTGCGCGTGCTGCCGGGCGTTCCCTCGAAAGTATACGGCATCACCGACGCCGATTTGCAAGCCATGACGACGGAGTTTGAGACGATGAAGGAAAATTACGAAGTCGCTCGACGACGCGCCGAGGCGCGCTCGCGAACGATCGTATCGAGCGGATTAATCGTTCTGTGCCTACAGCTCGCCACATTCGTGCGATTGACGTATTATGAATTCTCGTGGGACGTCATGGAGCCGTTGTCGTACTTTGTCGGCCTCGGCAACGCGATCCTGGTGTACGTGTACTACTTATGGAACCGCCGAGACTTCTCCTTCGAGACTTGGCAAAACTCCCTCGCGGGTAAATACGCGGACAGTCATCTCAGACGAAGCGGCTTCGATCTCGACCGTTACGTCGCCCTGAGCAAACGTCTCCGCCGCTCCGCTCGCAAGTGACGGACGCCCTCGTCGACGCGTCGGGGAATCGACGACCCCGCCTCATCGCCTCGCGCGCGTCTCCGCGCGCTCTCGACCGTGCTCGACCGTAGTTTTTAATACCAACGATATTTTGAGCCGCGCGCACGATTCCCGCGTCGCGCGTCGCGCGCTCGGTCGCGTCGTCTCGCCTCGCCTCGCCGCCGCGCGCCTCGTCCGGGTTTCCGGGACGATCTGAGCCTCACTTTTCCGCGCGCGCGTCCACGCGCACGCCGCGCCCACGACGCCCGCTCGCGCCACGCGCGCGCACGAACCATGCCCCAAGTCCCTCTGGTGTGCCACGGGCACTCTCGACCGATCGTCGCGCTGGAATACTCGCGCGTGACGCCGGACGGGGTGTTTTTGATTTCCAGCTCCAAGGATGGCCAACCGATGCTGCGCTGCGGCGACAGCGGAGACTGGGTCGGCACGTTCCAGGGACACAAAGGATGCGTGTGGGACGCCACGCTGAACGGAGAGGCGACGCACGCGGCGACGGCGAGCGCGGATTTCAGCGCGCGGCTGTGGAACGCGATCACGGGGGACGAGTTGCGAACGTTTCAACATAAACACATCGTGAAGAGCGTGAATTTTTCGAACGATGGCGGAAGGTTGTTGACCGGGGGAAGCGAAAAGTTACTGCGGATATACGATTTGAATAAACCGGAAGCGGAGCCGTACGCGATGGCGGGGAGCGCGTCGCAGATTAAGACGGCGAGTTTCATCGCGAACGACGAGCTGATTTTGAGTTCGTGCGCGGAGGATAAGGGGATTCGCGTGTGGGACGTGCGCACGAATACGGTGGTGACGACGCTGAGCACGGAATCGCCCGTGATGTCGATCGAGGTGAGCGCGGATGGGAAGAACATGACGACGGCGGACGGAAAGGACGTGACTTTTTGGGATTTGCAAAACTTTTCCAAGGTGCAAAAGTGGACAATGGAGTACGAGGTCGAGAGCGCTTCGGTGAGTTTGAAGCACAAAAAGTTTGTCGCGGGAGGTCCGGACATGTGGGTGCACTTGCACGACATGGAGACCGGCGCGGAGGAACAGACAAACAAGGGGCACCACGGGCCCGTGCACTGCGTGAGGTTCGCCCCCGATCAAAACAGCTACTGCAGCGGGTCCGAGGACGGTACGATTCGTATTTGGCAAACGATCGAGCCTAAAGATTGAGTCCGGTCGTGTTGTCCTTCTATTAAATTAGTTCTAGTTCTCTAGTGGATTTTGTGAATTGTTGAATCGGAGGTAGACGAACCACCCGACGAACCACGCTCGTCACGCAAATTTCTTCTTGATGTTTTTCACGATCGTCTCCACCCAATCGAGCGCGGAAAACGCGAACCAACCGATGGCGATGATCAGCGCCGAATGTAGCACGCTCAGCATGCTCGGCTCAGCCTTGAGAAACGGCTCAACGTACCTCAAGCCGACGAAGAACCACGTGAGCGCGGTGGTTGACCCCACGGCGTAACCCACGATGACTTGCGGTGGCGTGTGATACCCCGTACTCACGCGCAAATAACTCAAAAACATTCCCATTATCACTAAAACAAAGCTCGCCACGAGCTGTCCCGCGTATCCGAGCGCCGGCGCCGCGTCTCGAAAGTACGCCAACGCCGTCGCCGCGTACACGCTCAAATACGACAACGACGTCGCGTGCGAGCTCGGCATCCCGGGATCAGCCTTGATCGCCCCATCCGGTCGCTCGTGATTCAAGACGCGTTTCAAAATCTTCCCATTGACGCTGTTCACGACGCTTCCGAGCAGCGCCCAGCACGTCCCCGCGCTCGGGTCGCGCAGCAAGACCCCCAGCGCCGCGCACGAGACGACGAATTTCGTGCTCTCGTTCACGTACGCCAGGACGGGCGTTTTTTTCGACGAGGGATTTCGCGGCGACGCGCGCGCGTCAGCCGCGTCGTGGGCGCCCGCGCGTGGCGTCGCCGCGCGTCTTCTGGACATCGACATTGGGGACAGTTTAGGAGCGGTCGTCGCGTCGACGACGCGCGAACGGTGGCGAACGAAGGCCGCGCGTGAGCGGAAACGCGTCGTGGATGACGCCCGTACGAGAACCGCGGATGGCGCGCGGACGCGGGCGATTGACATGCACGCGTGGTTATGCCGCGACATCGACGCCGAGGCGCGCTTTATCCGCTTTCGCGTCGGTTGAATTAAATGGTGTAGTGATCGCTAATGACGTCTCGCCTCGTGTTTCGTGTGCCTTGGATCTCAAGCCGCGCGGTCGTAGTATCGATCGAGCGTCTTGGCGGGAATGCGCTTCAAGAGCTCGCGCGGGAAAATTCTAAGCAGCGACCACGCGAGGTCCAAGGCGTCGTAAATGTTCCGTCCTTCGTTACCCTGATTGATGAACTTGCGCTCGAATTTGTCCAAGAACTCGAGGTAAAGCAAATCATCGGAGCTCAACGCTTCTTCGCCGACGACGGCTTTCATAGCCAAGGTGTCTTTGCCGATGGCGTAGTTGGCGTAGAGCTGGTTGGAGACTTCGCCGTGGTCGCGACGCGTCATGCCTTCGCCAATCGCAGACTTCATCAAACGACTGAGCGATGGCAAAACGTTGATGGGTGGGTAGATTTGTCGGTTATGCAACTGGCGGTCGATGTAAATCTGCCCTTCGGTGATGTATCCCGTCAAATCTGGAATCGGGTGCGTGATGTCGTCGTTCGGCATGGTTAAAATCGGCAACTGCGTGATTGAACCTTTTCGTCCTTTGATTCGACCCGCTCGCTCGTAAATCGTAGCTAAATCGGTGTACATATAACCAGGATAACCTCTTCGCCCCGGGACTTCCTCGCGCGCCGCGCTGACCTCGCGCAAAGCGTCGGCATAGGAAGACATGTCGGTTAAAATCACCAAGACGTGCTTCCCGCACTCGTACGCCAGGTATTCCGCCGTCGTCAAAGCGATGCGCGGAGTGATGATTCGCTCAATCGTGGGATCATTCGCGAGGTTCAGGAACAAAACAACTTTCTCCAAACTTCCAGTCCGTTCGAAATCACGACGGAAAAAGTTTGCCGTCTCCAGGTTGACCCCCATCGCCGCGAAGACGATGGCGAAGTCGTCTTCGCCCGCCGACGTGCCCGCGTCTCCCCCCTCCACCTCTCGCCCCTCATCGTCCCGCCGTTTCACCAATCCAGCTTGTCGACAAATCTGCGCCGCAATCTCGTTATGCGGCAAACCCGCCGCACTAAACAATGGAATCTTTTGTCCTCGAGCGATGGAATTCATCACGTCGATGGTCGATATTCCCGTCTGTATCATCTCCTCCGGGTACGTCCTTTCGCTCGGATTGATGCTCGCCCCTTGGATATCCAAATATTTCTCCGCCATCACCGGCGGTCCACCGTCGATGGGATTCCCAGATCCGTTAAAGATCCGTCCCAACATATCCTCGCTCACCGGCGTCTTCAGCACTTCCCCCGTAAACTCCAACTCGGTCCTTTTCCCATCGATCCCGCTCGTGCCTTCGAATATCTGCACCACCGCGCGTTCACCATCGACCTCGAGCACTTGTCCGCGCCTGAGCGTGCCGTCGCCGAGCTTCACGTTGACGATTTCGGCGTACTTTGCGTTCGAAACTTGATCTAAAATCACCAGCGGACCCGCGACGGCGCGCACGGTTCGATACGTCAGCTTCGGGTCGATCGCATCGATCGCGTCGATCGTCGCCTTCGCGGCGGCGATCTGCGTGCGCGCGAAATCGCTCGCGAGCGCGTCCGCGGGCGACATGACGTCGGTTCGCGCGCGCTTCGCGGTGTGAGGTCGGCGTCGCGCGCGCCGCGCTCGACGCGTCCGACCGACGACGCGCCGCGCGCGCCGCGCGCCGCCGAATCGCGTCGACCGAACCGCGCGCATCTTCTACGTCGATATTATTACAACGATCGCGCGCGATCGTTCCCTCGCGCGTCGCCTCGCCCGCGTCCCGCGTCCCGCGTCTCGCGCCCGCCCCTAGTTAAAGTACAGCTCCAGATTCATCCCGTCGTGAATCTCGTAATCGTCCAGCGTGATGTGATCCTTATAAATCGTGTACCACTTCTGTATCCGTATCTTCTCCGGCCGCGTCCCCGTCTGCGCGGCGACGAGTTTCTTTAAATCACCGATGGTGTCGTCCTCGCTGCGCCGTCGAAACAAACCGCGCGCGCGTCAGTCGCGCGTCGCGCGCCCCGTCGGATCGTCGACGCACTTGCACTTGACGCGTATCTTCTTCCCGAGTCGGTCGTTCAGCGTGATCTCGATCATCGTCGCGCGCGCGAGTGTCGTTCGTTCGTTCGTTCGTTCGTTCGTTCGTTCGGCGTCGCGTCACGTCGCGACGCGGCCGTCGCGCGCGTCGCGCGTCGCGCGATGTCCGGCGCGTTCCAGGCGTACGAGCGCGTCGTCGCGTGCGCCCGCGGCGGCGGTCTGCGCTGGGACGAGATCGCGTTCGTCGCGCGCGGGTCGGGCGAGTGCGCGCGCGTCCCGGCGCGCGACGACGTCGAGGCGACGATCGACGCGACGTGGGCGCGCCGCGGCGCGACGGTGTACGACGCGGCGAAGTTTCGATTCGCGAGCGCGACGACGCGCGACGCCGACGCGACGGACGGCGCGATCGCGCGCGTCGAGTGCGGGCTGACGGATTACAAGACGCTGCAGGGGACGAATTTGGCGGCGAACTGGGACGCGTTCGCGGCGACGAAGGCGAGCGACGACGCGACGACGCGGACGACGTCTGGGTGCGGACGAGCGAGCGCGGCGATTGGAACGGCGGCGCGGTTCGCGCACTACGGCATGGCGCTGGGGAATTGCGTGTGCCTGCGGGCGAGCGATGGGAAATTTTTGGCGTTGCGTCGATCGCGAGACGTCGGCGAGGCGCCGGGGGCGTTGGTGTTTCCGGGAGGACACCCCGAGCCGAAGGACGTCGGCTTCGACGGCGACACCGACGCGATGGATGTGTCGAGGTACATGTTCGAGAGCGCGCTGTCGGAACTTCGCGAAGAACTCGGGGTGGACGAGGAACGCGTGCGGCGTCTGCGATGTCTCGGCGTGACGCTTCGCGTCGTCAACGCGAGGCCGTGCGTCGTGTTTTACGCTCGAACGGCGTTATCGTCGGACGAAATACTGCGGGATTTTTATCCGAACGCAGAGCACGCGTTCGAGAGCACGCGCGCCGTGGCGCTCGCGATCGATGAGTTTGATCGTTCCGCTATGCCGGGCGACCACGTCGGCGCGCTCGATTTCGTCGCCGTCGCGCTCGCGCACGACGACGGCGCCGTCGCGCTCGCCGACGACGACCCGCCCTGGCGCCGTAGTTCATAGAATATATTGTTTGAGTTTCAGTCGTAGTCTGTTTCATCGCGCGCGCGCCGTTCAGCGCGCGTCGAACCGCTTCCGCGTCGTCGTCGCGCGCGCGCTCGATCCTCGGGCTTCGCGCCGGACCTCGAGCGCCATCGCCGCACTCCTCGATGTCTCCCGGCGCCGGAGCCGCCGCGCCCGCGCGAACGCCGACCAAGCGTTACGCGCAAGACGGTCTGCTACCCCTGAACCACGCGCGACCGCCGAAGACGCCGCAAAACGCGGAAGATGGCGCGCGATCCAACACCGCCGCGGACGATCAAAATCTAAAGTCGCCCGCGGATGACGCGACGAACGAACCGAGCGTGCGCGACATCGTGCGCGCGAACGCGGAAAGAGCGGGGGCGCGGCTGCGCGCGGAAATGCAGGCGAATGCGCGAAGGGAGACGGCGAGCTCGAGCCAGACGCTGGAGGAACAGCACGCGCGGGTGACGGCGTTCTTGGCGACGCACCCACACGCGGGACCGTCATTAGACGCGCACAAGCGCATATATCAATTGATAGAGGGATTTCCGATTGTGAAAAAGATGATGGATCGCTCGCCAGGGTTGCGCGGGATGCTCGGGAGCGAACGAGGATTGGCGGAACTGACGCGCGTGTTGTCCAACGGAGGCGAAGGCTTGGCCGAATTGGCGCAAAGTTTCGGGAGCTTGGATGCGAACGAGAACGGGCACGCGAAGAGTGCGGATGATTACATCGCGGATTTAAAGATTCTGGAGCAGGCAAAGATTGAGTTGAGGACGTTTCGCGAGCGACAGGAGAATTACATCACCACCGGTATGGCCGCGCCGGTGGTGGCGCCGAGCGCCGACGACGACGAGCAGTATTTATTAAGTATCGCGAGACGCGGGACGAACGAAGAAACACCGTCTTATATCGACGTGCATCTTCGCGCACAAGCGACGAACATGGATACCGCGGTTCCTTTCGTCATCGCGATTGTAGGCTCGACGCTCGCCGCATTGGGCTTAAATCTATTTTATTTCTTGGTGTCTTTTGTCACGATCACGGCGTTGATACTCGTGGCGCACCGACATGCGAGGTCGCAAGTGACGTACATGTACGGCAAACGAAGGATAGGTACGCCGGCCGCGATGACTGTGCATGCCATAGTGCTCGCGTGTGCGTTGCAGTTTTTCTTTGTGTACGTGCCGTTATTCTTCGGCGTCGCACCGATGACGTGTTTGATCACTACTTTTGAGTTTGTTTTCACGCCCTGGTTGTTTTACAAAACATATGTTATCGGTCCGGGCTTCGTGCCCACCGGTGTGAGTGATTTTGCGTCGTGGGCGGCGACGATGGAACGCGTGAGCGCGACGCAGGGTGGATCCTCGGTCGCGGAGAACGCATCAAAGATGATGATCAACAACCGATATTGCAAGACTTGTCACTGCGCCAGGCCGCTGCGGTCGAAGCACTGTCCCTTCTGCAATCGTTGCGTGGAAAAGATGGATCACCACTGCCCGATTACGATGACGTGCATTGGTGCCAGGAATCAGCGCTGGTTCTTCATGGCAGTACTCTCGATGTTCATCGGTCAGTGTGGATTTCTGCACGTGAGCCACCTGTTTTACAGGATGCTCGTTGATATCGAAGCTCCGCGCGTCGGTGGCACTGGATTTATGCCCACAGTCGTGACACATTTTTACGTCGTGTTCAACCGCCCGTTCGGCATGATTTTGTACGCGATTGCTTTCTTGTTCACGATTTACTGCGCCGGCATCCTCGTACGCATGTTCATCGGCGTCTGCGTGAATCTCACAGTGAACGAGATGGAAAACGCGGCAAGATATGAATATCTCCAATCGGGCGATCCTGATCGTCCGTATCGCAACGTCTTCGATGCCGGGCCGCGGATCAATTGCATTCAGTTTTGGCGCGACACCGATAAAAAACGCGACTGGGACGGATTTTACGTCGCCGCCAAGGAGAAAAAGGCCGACTTACCCGTGGCGCCAAAATTTAGCTATTCTTGGTTTCACAGCACCGCACCAAGATTCTTGCGCGCGGTGTTTCAATTTCACTCCGATACCGTGCGATCGCACGGTCACGGTCACTCGCACGGCCACGGTCACTCGCACGGCCACGGCGACGAATGTCAACACGACCATCCGCACTCACTGAACCACCCGGGCGACAGCGCGGTGTGAGTGCGCCAATAGAAACTGATAGCGGGCATAATAAAAAGAGATTGTGTAATGACGACCTAATACGTCGCGCACGATTCACTCGATTCACTCGATTCGCTCGATTCCCCGCCGCGCTCTGCTTTCCTGTATCCGCTCGTCTCGTACGCGCGCGGCCGCACATGTCGGCTTCGAAACGTCCCGGCGCGCGTCCGCGTGCGCACGCGCGCCTCGACGATCGCACCGCCTTCGCTTACGACCTTGAGGCTGCCAATTACGACGACGACGCGAGTAAGTACGGCAAACGTCGTCGTTCCAGTCGCCATGGATTTGCCAACTGTAATCAGTTTTTGAACACTCTGTGCGCGCTATTCGCGCCCACGAGTCGCGCCAACGTCGCACGTTTATGCTGCGCGATCGCAGTGACTGTATTGCTCGCGCAAGTGGCGTCGAAATCGTCGGAGACGGCGTCGCCGACGCGCGTGGGTACGGAATTAGATTTGGGTTTGCTGCAGGTTGAACCTCCAAAGGGACGCCGAGGCGAAGCCTTGGCGCCGAGCGCGACGAAACGATACGCGAAGAGCGCGGATGATTTGCGACGAACGAACGGAGGGTACAGTAGTGGTGCTCCGCGGAACAGGGCGAAGCTGATCCCGCGAATCGTGCATCAGACGTTCAAGTCGCGCGGGACGCTCACGGAGAAGGACAAGGCGATGATGCAGACGTGGCGAGCGCAGAATCCAGAGTGGGAGATACGGTTCTACGACGACGAGGACTGCACGCGGTTCGTGCAGGAGCATTTTCCGGATTATTACGATGCGTATGCGGCGTTGGTGAAGAAGGTAGAACGGAGCGATTTCTTTCGGTATTTGGTGATTTTGAAGCACGGCGGCGTGTACGCGGACATCGACACTGAGTGTCGAAAGCCTTTGGATGATATGATCGATGCGAAGGACACACTGATCGTCGGCTGGGAGAACGAGTTCGAATCAGACGCAAAGGCGTACTCGAGACACTTCGTTCGAAGACGACAAGTGTTGAATTGGGCGTTCGCGGGCGCGCCAGGGCATCCCGCGCTCCTCGCCGTCGCCGAACACATCAACGCTGGTGCGAAGCGAGTGTTCACCAAGGCTTCGAATCGTAACACGCTAGAGCGTACGGGACCGGGTGCGTTTACTGATACCATCATGTCGCACTTTGAAGGGCTTCGTACGGGTGGGAAGACGTTTTGGAACGTTCGAGTGTTGCCGAAAGTCGTGCTCGGCACGCATCCGCTCGGCGAGGAGGGCGTGAGCCAAAAACACCCAGACGTCGTCATCGCGCACAGATACTCGGGTGGGTGGAAGAAAAAAACTGGCTGGAATGGCAAGAGGCGCTGGTATGACCACATCGCGATTCTCTGGCACTCGATCATGAGCGATCTTCCGGCGTACCGCGAGAAGCTTGCGGCGCGAGACGAGCACTTTCAAATGCCCTTGGTCGATCCGAAGAGGGAGTACCCGGTGACAGCGCTCTGGGAGCCCGCGTTCGATCTCATGACGCCATTGGTTGGCACGATGGAGGAAAACGACGCGTCATCAAAAAGCGAGCATCGCAGCGCGGAAGGGTACTGGTTGACACTGTACGGTAGACCGAAAGTGGTGACGCACAGCCCTCTGCGCGCCGGGCAAAATCCGGCGGAAATCCTTTTTGCCGGTTTGGAGCGACACGCAGGGAAACACATTCCTGAGCGCGCCGTCTTTATTGATATTGGTGCCGGTTTAGGGTATTATTCCAACGCAGCCGCATCCCACGGGGACGACGTGTACTCGTACGAGTGGGATGAGACGTTATTAGCAAACTTTAAGACGTCAGTTGAGTACAACAACTTTGGCGACCATGTGAAAATCAGCGCGGATTTGGGCAAATTGAAGAGCGGCGAGGCGTTTAGGGATATGCTTCTCAAGACGAAAAAGATAGACGCCATGCGTATCGCAGGTCGAGGGTATGAGATGGACATTTTAGACGGTTTCAAGATGTTTGTGGCGGCGGGTGATTTTCCTATGGCGTTACTTTTGGAGATGCGCCCGGCGCTCATTGAGGCGTCAACAAAGCATTCGACCGAGGACATCATCGCGATGTTTCAGTACTTATGGAGCAATGGCTACACTGATATTGGACACGTGGGTCCGGCGTGTGATGGGCGGGGCGTGCGCAAAATCAAGACAAAAGGGCTTAAAAGTCAGTTTGAGAACACGGCGTGGTGCAGAATCGACATTGCGAGCGTCAAAGGCGTCCTCAGCGCCATGAGCGAGGATGAGTTTGAAACCATCATCATGTTCTCAGATAGACATTAAATCGTTTATTTATTTATTCGCGTTGGACTATTGAGATAAGTCGTGCGCGCCTTCGCCGCGCGTCGTTTGAAACTCGCCTCACGGCGTTCGGCGTCCTCCATCGCGCGTCGCCGCCCCTCCTCCGCGCGCGCGTCCGCTTTAAGTCTGCGCGATCTTGCGAGTTCTATCTCGTTTCGACGCTGCTTTCTGACCTTGTTTTCGACTACCACCTTGTGTGGCGCGATCGGAAGTGCGACGATCGCGTCGGACATCTTCTCTGGCGGGCGCAGCGTTCGTGCGGCTTCGCGAAGTTGATCGTCGGCGACCAGGCGCAACGTCTGATACACCTCTTCCTCCCACGAGCGTCCTCGCCGACGTGCACAATCGAACGTGCGCGCGCACTCTGACTTGACGTGTGCGCACGTCGCATCGCGATCGTCCGAACACTCGCTCTCAATGCGCGCGAAGACGATGGCTTTGAGCGTCAACGTCGCGAGCCCATTCGCTGGCGCGCAGTCGAGCTCGACGAATCCTCGCAACAAGCGAAACAATCCACCGCGAGCGAGGCGCGCGACACTCGGGGCCGGATCGCGACACACGCGCGCGCATACTCTGATGACGTCTCGAACGACAGTTTCGTCGTCACCCGCGACCGTTGCAGACGCTACGCACGCGCACGCCGCCTCGAGAGCCGCGGTCAACGCCGCGAGGCGAACAGCGATGGGTCCGTCAAGGTAGCGCGTCGCACTCTGCACGCGCTCCGCCAACGACGCATCACATTTGTCAATTCCTGTAATCGCTAAGATGGCACCATGCATACGAAGACGCGCGGACGCGTCGCGTTGTGCCGCACAACTAAATCTTCACACCGCTGCGTTTATTTTTACATGCGTCGTCGTCGTCTCAATCGTCTATCCATGTCATTCGTTCCTGATATCGCTCAGGATGTTTTCGATATCATCCTTCGTAACGACGCCATCGGCGCCCTTTTGCGCAGCCAAACCGGACAGTCTCTGCATGAGCTTATCCTTGAACCCGGCGAACGCGCTCGCCATGTTCATCTGCTGATTCATCGGAAGCGTGGCGAACGCCGCCATCGAGGCGTTTTCCAAACTCTCTCCACTCGCCGCATCGAGCGCACCTTGCGCCTCCAATATCTCCCGCATCGTCGTCGGTACGTCCGCGCCGCACCCATCGCCCTCGCACTCGTCGTCATCGTCATCGTCGTCGCCCTCGCGTCGCCAACGAAACACCCCGTCCTCGTCGGCGTGCGTCAGCTCGCGCGCCTCTCCGCTCAGAAACGACACCTTCCGCAATTCCGCCTCGAACCCATCCCGCGCGTCGTACAACAACGCGAACGCTGTCCCCGCCTTCGCCTCCCCCTCCGCGTCCCCTTCGCACACGACGCACGGCCACCACGTCACCGCGACTTCGGTTTCGTCCTCGTCTCGCGCCTCGCCGTCCTCGCCCCCCTCCCCCCGTCCCGGTTCCACCTCCCACTGCACCTCCAACCGATCGCCCGCGCGCACGCGCCTCCCGAACCGATCCACCGCCACCTCGACCGCCGCGCGTCCGTCGCTCGCCGCGTCGTCCGCCCTCGCGCGCTTCACCGCCGCCCCGTCGTCCCTCGTCGCGTCTTCGCCATCCTCGCGTTCGCGTCGCACCGTCGCGCTCGACATCCTCGCGCGGTCCTATCGCTCGCGCGTCGCGCTTCGGTCGTCGCGTCCGTCCGCGTCGCCGTCGCCGTCGCCGTCGTCGCGCGTCCGCGTGTCGCGCCGCGCGCGCCGCGCAACCATCCGTCGCGTCGTTCGAATCGCGTTTTGAAATTTGAATTCAAACCGTCGATGCGAATGCGAAAAAAACGCGATACGAACCGTCGCACCCCTATTTTTTTAGGGTCGCGCGAAACGACGCTTCGCGACGCTTTGCCGCGCGTCGAACGCGACGCGCGGCACACGACGACGACGACGACGATGATGACGACGACGACGACGACGACGACGCTGACGACGCTGACGACGGCGACGCGAGGGACGGCGCGACGCGCGACGCGAACGGTCGCGCGCGTCGCGCGACCGACTTTCGCGAGGGCGACCGCGGTCGGCGGGGCGTCGCGGGCGCGAACGACGCGCGCGCGACGGGGCGGCGCGGTGGTGACGCGCGCGGACGCGCTGGCGCCGCCGGCGGTGTTCGACGCGGCGTGCGCGGCGAGCGAGAAGAAGAGCGCGCAGGCGCCGACGACGACGCTGACGCTGGGGTTCGCGGCGGGGGCGTTGATTGGCTTGGGCGCGCTGCTCATGACGTGCGTGGGGGGGGCGTCGCCGGCGTTGGCGGCGAATAATCCCGGGTTGAGCGCGTTCGTGAAAGGCGCGATCGGGCTCCCGGCGGGGCTGACGATGGTGATTCTGACGGGCGCGGAGCTGTTCACGGGGAACGTCTTCGTGATGCTGAGCGGGGCGCTGAACGGCGTCGCGAACGAGCGTCAAGTGGCGCGGTCGTGGGCGCTTTCGTACGCTGGGAACTTTGCGGGCTCGGTGTTCATGGCGTACATGGCGTACACGGCGATGACGGCGGCGTCGCCGGCGGCGAGCGCGGCGGCGGTGGGGATCGCCACGGCGAAGGCGTCGCTGCCGTTTGTCGCGGCGTTCACCAAGGGCGTGTTGTGCAACTGGCTCGTGTGTCTCGCTGTTTGGGGAACGATGGCGACGACGTCGGTGGCGGGGAAGATTTTGGCGATCTTTTGGCCCATCACCATGTTCGTCGCGCTCGGTTTCGAGCACAGCGTGGCGAACATGTTTTTGATTCCGCACGGGATGCTCCTCGGCGCAAACGTTTCGTGGGCGCAGATGATGACGGGCAACATCATTCCGGTGACGCTAGGGAACATCGTCGGCGCCGCAGTCTTCGTCGCGGGCGTGCACTGGCTCGCGTACGGTAAGAAGTGAAAGATATTTTGATCGTTCGATTCGATTCGCAAGTAACCCCTGGTGTAATTAATTTAAACGACGACGATTTCTATGACTGTACGAGGCGCTCTTCTAATAGCGGATGATGGCGTCTTCGGGATAACCGAGCGCTTTCAGCGCTGGAATGCACGTGTCTTCCTCGAACGCAGGTGGCCCACACATCACGGCGATGTGCGACGAACCGTTGGACGGGAAGCCGTGTTGTTGGATGATGGGCAAACTTATGCGCCCGTACGTGACGCGATCCGAGCTCCACTCCGGGCCAGTCTTCCTGTCCGCCGCCCACGTCTCCTTGGAAATCATGTAGTGCACTTTAAACCGCCCCTTATGCTCGCGCTCGAGACGATCGAGGGTATACTTCAATAGCACATCGTCTTCCGTTTTGTTGGCGTAAATGAAGGAAAGTTCCGTTTCGTCCTTCTCGTCCGCGAGAACGGCGACGATGAGTTGCAACATCGGCGCGACGCCCGTGCCGCCGCCCAAGAGCGTCATCTTCTTCACCGGCGGCAAGTCTTTTTTGTCGATGCTAAACAATCCCTGACCGAGATACTTGATGTGACCAACTGGGCCTTTGACGTCAATCTTGTCACCCTCGTTGAGATGGTGAAGGTATTGCGTCAACGCCCCGCCCTCGGGGTACGCTTCGTGGACGTCGGAATAATAAATCTTAATCACCAGTTCCACAGCCCCAAGGGTGCCGTTGAGCGAGGAAGGCGTGTACGCGCGCATCACCTTCTTGCCATTCCACTCGCCTCGTAAATATACATGATAACCCACGGGCATACCACACTGATGCTCGTCGCTTTCGAGCTTCAAACGCAAAAGAATGGAATCGTGCGACAGCGGAATTTTGTTTTCAATCTTGAGCTGTAACCATTTCTTCGGGTTCAGCCCGAGTGGAGCGTTTTCGGGCACGATATGCTTTGCACCCGCCCACATGCGATCGAAAGCCGCCGCTTCCGCGGCTTCACCGAGTAACATCTGGCCGAACGCCTCCTTGTGTTCTTCGTAAAACTTGACGAGATGCACCGGGCCACGTTTGGGCATCGCCGGGAACTCACGCCTGGGCTCGGTTTCGACTCGCTCAATTTCGACCGACACATCACTTGAAGCCGCCTGATCTTCCGCACTTCCGACGTCGCCGATATAAAAAGGTTCGAGCTGCTTCCAAGCCTTGGCGCTGTGCACGGCTTCGAAATCCTCCGTGGTGTCTTCGCCCGCATTCATGGTAATACTCGCATTACCTCCCGGATGCAGACCTTCCTTCAAGTACGCGTTGACGTCATACACCTTACCTTTAACGACAATCCAGCAGTCGTCTTCAGTGTTGTGTTTCTCCACCTCCTCCATGGTGATGTATCTGACATTTTTCTTCGGCGCGGCGGCGACGACGGGCGCTTCGTCGGCGGCGTCATTCTTCTGCGAAACTTCTACTTTCTCCGTGTTTACGATCGTCACTTGCACTTCTGAAGCACTCACATCCACATGCCTTTCTTCACCCGCTCGCGCGGCTTCGAGCGCTTCGATCACTGGCTTCCATCCGCCGGCTTCGTTACCCATCCAGCCACCCTTGAGCGCGCCCGGCTCCGTCGGATGTTCGCATCGAATGTACTTTTGTGCTCTATCGCTCAGCGCCGCGACCGACAGCTTCACGCGGAAGTAGCAATTATTGCCCATACCCATGAGATTCCACGTAAAATCCCGCGGCTGCGTGTTGTTCGCTTCGTCCCACGCCCGACACATCACCTCCTTGGCGCTCGCGAGTTCGACGGTGGCGACGTCCAAATCCCAAAAGATCCAGCACCAGTGCTTGCCGTACATCGTCGGTGCGAATGGACGACGAATGTTGGCCAATCTCCAGGTGTAACCACCGTCAAGGCTCACCTCAACGCGCGTGATCGCGCGTCCTCCGCCCGTGTACGCGTACCCTTTCACTTCGTACCGCTCGCGGTCGAGCGGCACGCACTCGTCGTGCGCGGGCGACGCGATGGCGCTGTTGATGTTGAGCTCGTTGAAAATGTACTCCGGCTTCTCCCACCAGTTTTCCTTATCCGCCATCGCCGCGTCCACGCCTGGAGGCATGATGCGGTTATCGCGGAAATGATAAAAGTTGTCGCTCGGATGCTCCGTGACGCGAATCGTCGTGAGGTACTTGATCATTCTGCCGCCGATGTAGCCGGGGATGATCAAGCGCACGGGAAACCCGTGATCGGGTCGAAGTGCCTCACCGTTTTGCGCGTAACACACCATGACATCTTGTGCCGGGTCGAGCGCCTTGCTCAAGGGAATGCTCGTTCCGTACGTTCCATCCTTACCCTTCGGCAGCTCCCCCTTCGGTCCCTCAAAGCACACAAAGCGTCGCTTCGCCGTCACCTCGGTCACCCCGCACTCGGCGAGCAAAATCCGCAGCGGCACCCCGGTCCAGAGCGAGTTCGACAATCCAGCCGCGCCCCATCCGAATCCAATCGTCTTTTCATACATATTCTGCTCCTTTCTCCGATTTCCCGCGCACACGAGCAAGCACGGCATCGTCATCGCCGGCTTGCGCAACAACGCGTCCATCCCGTACGTCCTCCTCTTGCCCGAGTCGCTCACCTCCACCCTCACCTCGTGCGCGTCCCACGCGATGTTCTGCGCCGCCCCGTGATTCCTGACGAAGTGCAGCTCCGCCGGCGTCACGCTCCCCGCCTCCATCAGCGCTCGCAGCGGAGGCTCGCAGTTGAACGGGTGCGTCCCCGTCAGGCGCACCAGGCTCGGATGTCTCGCCACCCAGTGATCGGGCGTGTTCAGGTCGCGCCCGTCCGCGCGCGCGCCCTCCGCTTTGGCCCTCGTCAGCGCGCCGCGATGTCCATCGCACGCCAGCAGCGCGCGCTGCACGTCGACGTCGTCCATCGGCAGCGCGCGCGGTCCCGCGCGCGCGCATCGCCCGTCCTCGTTTCCCTTGACGCGCGCGCCGCGCGCGCCGAACGCGCCCATCGCGACTCGCGCGCGACGCTCGACGCCTCGAAACGCTCGACGCTCGACGCGCGTCCTCGCGCGTCGTCCGTCGTCGTCGCGTCGCGTCGGAATCTGCCGCCGCGCGCGTCGTCGCGTCGTCGACGTCGTCGACGTCCCGCCGCGCCGGTTCGACTCCGCCGACGTCGCGACGTCGCGGTCGGCGCGACCCCGACGCGCGCGCGCCGACCCGACGGCGCGATCGCGCGAGTCACGATTCGTCGCGCGCGTCGTTTTTTTTTTCTCGCCGGCGTCGCGTCCCGCCGCGCCGCGCGATCCGCCGACGCGCCGGCGACGGGTCGCGCGACAAAGCGTCGCGAAGCGTCGCGACCGCCGACGCTTCGCGTCGCTTTTACCTCGTGTGGGCAAACAGTCACGCGTGTGTCGACCGCGCGTCCGACGCGCGTCGGCGCCGCACACCGCGACGCTCGGTCGCGAGCGCGCGCGCGTCGACCTCCGGACGCGAGCGAACGCGCTCGAGCGCGCGGCGCGTCGAGCGACGCGAGGGCGCGTCGAGCGACGCGAGGACGCGGCGCGAGGGATCGCGGGACGACGACGACGACGATGGACGCGGCGACGGGGACGGCGACGACGGCGACGACGGTGAGGCGCGCGGTGCGGGCGCGAGGAGGACGCGCGGTGCGCGAGACGCGCGGCGCGCGGGCGCGGGACGCGCGACGAGGGACGCCGCGGGCGGTGGCGGAGCCGGAGGGGGCGTCGGCGGGCGACGCGTCGGCGTCGGCGTCGGCGGGCGACGCGTTGAAGTGGCAGGCCGAGGACGCGGCGAGCCTGAGGGCGCATAACGAGGAAACGATCGCGAAATATGCAAACTTTCCGGAGTTGGATAAGCCGGACGCGCACGTGGCGCGAGATGCGGATGGGTACTACGTCGTGAAGGAGGAGTGGCAAAAACCGACGAATCCCTTTGAAAAGTTTAAGCTCGCGAAGGATCCGATGCGAGAGTTGATCGGGATGAACGGGATCGAGGAGATGGCCAAGGCGAGCGCGGCGGATTTCAAGGCTTGGGACGAGGCGTTGAATGACCCGGACGAGACCGATCAACGACCGAAGTGGGCGGGTTTGTTTCATCGACGCAAAGGACACTACGGGCGATACATGATGCGACTCAAGCTTCCGAACGGACTCATTAACTCGACGCAGATGCGATATTTGGCGAGCGTGATTAAAAAGTACGGCGAAGATGGGTGCTGCGACATCACGACGAGACAAAACATTCAGCTTCGTGGGGTTGAGTTGAAGGATGCGCCCGAAATCTTGCGCAAACTCGAAGAGCTCGGTATGTGCTCGTTGCAAAGCGGGTTGGACAACGTGCGCAACGCGACGGGGAACCCGCTCGCGGGTTTTGATCCGCAAGAAATCGTCGACACGCGACCTTACACGCTCGCCATTCAAGATTACGTCACCGGTGGTGGGCGCGGGAATCCAGCCATCGCTAACTTGGGGCGTAAGTGGAACGTGTGCGTCGTCGGCAGCAGCGACTTTTTCGAGCATCCGGACATCAACGACTTGGCCTTCATTCCAGCGATGAAGGATGGCAAGTTCGGATTCAACATGATCGTCGGTGGCTTCATATCTTCTCAGCGCGCAGCGGAGTCGGTCTCTCTCGATGCGTGGATCCCTGAGAATGAGCTTGTCGCCGCGACGCACGCCGTGTTGACGACGTTTCGCGATTACGGCCATCGCGGCAACCGCCAAAAGTGCCGCATGATGTGGCTCATCGACGAGATGGGTTTGGAAACGTTTCGCACCGAAGTTGCGTCGCGCATGCCAACGGGAGACTTGGCGCGCGGCGCCGAAGTGGATCTCATCGACCGAGAGTCTCCGCGACGCAGTTACGTCGGCGTGCACGCGCAAAAGCAAGAGGGCTTGAGCTGGGTCGCCGCTGCCGTGCCGGGCGGACGTATGCAACCGGAAGATCTCGCGGAGATGGCTGATCTCGCGGACAAGTACGGCAAAGGTGAGATTCGACTCACCGTCGAGCAAAACTTTATCATTCCCCACGTGCCGAACGATAAGATTGACGCCATTCTCCAAGAGCGTTTGTTTCAAGAGTACACGCCGTTCCCGGGCAAACTTGTGTCCAACATGGTGGCGTGCACCGGAAATCAGTTCTGCGGATTCGCGCAAATCGAGACGAAGCGACAAGCGCTCGAAATGGCGGAACACTTGGAAAGTTGCTTAGAACTGTCGAAGGACGTGCGCATGATTTGGACAGGTTGCCCGAACTCTTGCGCTCCGGTGCAAGTGGCGGACATTGGCCTCATGGGCGCGCAGGTGAAGAATCCGACGGGCGAGAAGGGCATGGTACCAGGGGTGAACATCTTCATCGGTGGTACCGTCGGGCCGAACGGCCACTTGAAGGAAGCGCCAGAAATCGAAAAGGTCCCGTGCTCAGAGTTGAAGCCGGTTCTGGAACAGATTATGATTGAGAGGTTTGGCGCGACGCGCAAGGCGACGCCGACGCCGAATCCGGGGCGAGCGTCGCGCTGGAAAATCAACAAATCTGCGCAGTATACCAAGGGTGTCCCTAAAGCCATGGGTAAGGCGACGCACATTTGCACCGGATGTGGTTACATTTATCAAGAGACGAAGAAGTTCGACGAGTTGCCGGATGACTACGTCTGTCCGTCGTGCAGCGCGCCAAAGTCCAAGTTTGAAGCGATGAAGCAGGAAGAGACGCCCACGAGCGCTCGCCCGGTCGTGGAGTACCCCGAAGGCACGCTCGCGACGCTGAAGAACGGCGAAACCGTTGAATTGAAGCTCGTTGAGAAGGAACAAGTGACGTCGAACACTGTACGCCTTCGATTTGAACTCCCGTCGCCGGAGCACATCCTCGGACTTCCCGTCGGGCAACACGTGACGGTGACCATCGACGGCGTGTCTCGTCCGTACACTCCGATCACGCGCGATGCGGACAAGGGTTTCATGGACCTTCTCGTGAAGATTTATGATCAAGGCGCGCTCACGCAAAAACTCAACGCCGTGGCCGTGGGATCTACCGTAGCGTTCGAAGGACCGAATGGGTTGGTGACGTACAGCGCTCGCGGCGAATTTTCTACGCGCAATCCGGCGACGGGCTCTGTGGCGAAGAAATCATGCAAGAACATCGCCATGATCGCCGGTGGTACTGGCATCACCCCTATGCTTCAAGTCATTCGCCAAATCTTCAACGATGTCGGGGACACGACGCGGGTCAACTTGTTATTCGCCAACGTCTCCTCGGCGGATATTCTCTTGAAGAAGGAGCTCGACGAGCTCGCGAGCGCGCACAAGAACTTGACGGTGCACTACACGATCGACAAGGATGAACCAAACTGGAACGGCGAGGTTGGATACGTTTCAGAGGAAATGATCAAGAAGTGCGACTTGCTGAAGCGAGGTGGCTTGATGAACAAATTGTTTTCATCCGCCGACGACACCGCGGTCCTCGTGTGCGGCCCGCCGGCGATGGTTGAGAAAGCCGTTGTGCCCGCGTTGGACGCACTGAATGTCTCTACAGATTCTCGAATTTTCTTTTAAGACAAAGCGAACAACTACATAGTTTACTCACAATTCATCAGCTCACGTCGTTTGTCTTTTAAAATCAGTCAACGTCTAAAACATGTTTCGCGGCGCGCGACTGCTTCCGGCGTTCGTTTGCGCACATGAGACTCGATAAGTTAGGAAAGAAGAGGAATAAGAAAATTACAAGCAACGTCTCCGTAATAAGGACGCGTGTGCACGGTTCATCTATCTACAATTTGTTTTCCCGATGAAGTTGATCGCGTCGAAAGTCGCGCGCTGCGCGCTTACGCATATTGCGCTGCGGCGGCGTTTTGCTTCTTGTAATCGTACATCGTGCCGGCAGTGGCGACGATGATAGAGAACGCGATGAAGAAACTCATCGTGCCGACGAGCGCTTGCGGCAAGCGGTCGTAGGTGACGACTTCGAAGGTGCAAGAAGAATCGTCGCCGTATCGCACGTAGCCGCTGGAGTCCGATTCCAAGACTTGGATAAAGTACTTGGCCGGCGCGATGTTCAACGGGAGCGGGATGTCGACGTTACCAGTCGCCGACCCGCCCGTGATGCCCGCTTTGAGATAGTCGGCCTCGACCACGGTTTGCTTGCATCGCTTGTTCTTGTTGACGATGTCTTTCTTCTTGCGCCACGGCTTGGAGGCGAGTTCGGAGTCGTCGTAGCACAACTTCACCATCATCGTGTTCCCCGACGTCGTGGAAGCACCGGTCCACGCCACGTTGATGGAGTTCAAACCACCCTGCGCTTTCTACGAACGTGAAAAACAAATAATCAAGTCAGTCTTCGAACCACGAACGAAATCGCCAGCGTCGCCGCGCCCGACCCCCAAAGGACACTCGCGCCGGTCGAACGCTTATCCGCCCTCGCGTCGTCTCCGCCCGCGCGTCGTCCCCACGCCACCCACGCGTCCACTCGCGCGTCGAGCGCGCGCCCGAATGCGTTATTTCTCGCGCGGTCGCGCGCACACGCACCGAACCAGCCGCGCACGCCCCGCCGTCGATCGTCGTCGTCACGCCGAGCGTGTTCGACGACATCTCGCTGTACTTGGTGAACGCGTGCGCGCCGTCCGCGAGCATCGCCGTGGCGGCGAGACCACCGATCAAGAGCTTCTTCAATTCAACCATCGTTGTTCGTGCGTCGTTCGCGCGTCGTCGTCGTCGTCGCGGGCGCGTCGAGGAGTGTCGACATCGGCGCGACGCTCGGCGTCTCGGGACGCCAAGCGTCGCCAAAGGGCGACCGTTGGTGACCCTTCGTATCCAAGCGTCACACGGCTAAACATCGTTTATATACGCGAGTCGACCCGGTTTATTTTATTAACTATTACGCGTACGCGTGTAAGCTGTACTTTTACCTTGAATACGTAAAAACACGATGAGGGTTTCGTGAATGTTTTATGCGTCGTCGCGACGGGACGCGACGCGGTGCGACGCCGCGCGTCACTCCACAGCGCGTCAGCGAGCACGCCGCGACCTCGAATCGCGACAGCGCACGCGCGAAATGGCGATCACTAAAGAATTCAATGTCCCCGTGGACAGGTACGTGTGGTTCGAGGCGCGCGCGAACGTGGGGGGGGCGTTAAAGCGACGACGATGCGTCGCGGTTGTGTCGAAACGACGTGGTCGAATCGAGCGCGTGTGCGGTCGCGCGCGATGGCGACGCGGCGCTCGAACGCGTCGATAACGATGAAAGATATATTTGTTCATGCTTTCATGCCCGCGAGACTGACGTGTAACGCGCGGTGCCGTCGTACGTGGCCACAGCGAGCACAAGGCGATGAAGCTGAACATCTTCAGCTTTGATCGCCCGCACCACTTGTCCTTCCACATGTCCTGGTTGGGTTTCTTCATCTCTTTCGTCTCGACGTTCGCGGCGGCGCCGATGATTCCGGTGATTCGTGAAGACTTGGGTCTCACGAAGCCGCAGCTCGGGAACGCTGGTTTGGCGGCGGTGACGGGTACTATTATTTGCCGCGTGCTGATGGGTACGGTGTGCGACCTCATCGGCCCGCGACTCGGTTTGTCGGTTATTCTTTTGGCCACCGCGCCCTTCTGCTTCGCCATGGCCATGGTGCAAGGCTTCGAGGGTTTCCTGATCTGCCGTTTGGGCATCGGTCTGGGTCTCGCCACGTTCGTGGCGTGCCAGTTCTGGATGTCTTGCATGTTCAACAGCAAGTGCGTCGGTCTCGCCAACGCGACCGCCGCGGGCTGGGGTAACTTGGGCGGCGGAGTCACGCAATTCTTGATGCCGGGCATCTACGCCATCTGCTACTCGGCGACCAACAGCCGTGCGTTCACTGCCTGGCGTTGGGCGTACATCTTCCCGGGCATGTGCCACACCGTAGTCGGTTTGATGGTCATGTACCTCGGCCAAGATTTGCCGGATGGTAACTACAAGGTGCTCACGACTTCGGGCGCGCTCGAAAAGAAGTCCTCCATGAAGGTCAACTTGATCGGCATGAAGAACTACCGCATGTGGTGCATGGTCGCCACCTACGGTTTCTGCTTCGGCGTTGAACTCACGATGAACAACATCGTCGCCGGTTACCTCTTTGATCAATTCGGCGTCTCCCTCTCTGTCGCAGGCGTCTTGGCGTCTTGCTACGGTTTGATGAACTTGTTCGCCCGCTCCGTGGGTGGCATCATCTCTGACTGGTCTTCTACCCGCTTCGGTATGCGAGGACGTCTTTGGACTTTGTGGGCCACCCAAACGCTCGAAGGTGTGCTGTGCATCTTCATGGGTCTCTCCAAGGACAACTTGGGCGCCACCATCGCGTTCATGGTGTTCTTCTCCATTTGCGTGCAGGCGTCCGAAGGCGCTTCTTACGGTATCGTGCCGTTCATCTCCCGCCGCGCTCTCGGTGTCGTCTCTGGTTTCATCGGTGCTGGCGGTAACGCTGGTGCCACCATCTCCACCGCCCTCTTCTTCACCAAGGATTCCATTGAGACGTACGAAGGTCTCCAGTACCTCGGTTACACCGTCATCGGCGTCACCGCTTTGGTCATCCCGATTCACTTCCCAATGTGGGGCTCCATGTTCTTCCCGGCATCCAAAACGGCCACGGAAGAGGACTACTACATTCACAACGAGTTCACTCCGGAAGAAATCAAAGCTGGTCTCGCCGCTCCGGTCCAAAAGTTCTGCAACAACTCTCGCAACGAGCGCCCGGTTTGGAAGCGCGAGCAAGATGCGGTTGAAGCCTCCGCGTAATTCTTTTTTACTCTCGCGTCGCAAGAGTGCATCGTTTATAAAAAATCACCTCTACGTAGTGTGTAACATAACTCTTATTGCAAACTCTTCACGAACAGCCGACGTCTGGGGCGACGCGCGAAATTGATCAACAAATTGTCTTACTACAAATTCAACTCTACGCTCTATCGCTGCCCGCCTTCGGCGGACGGTCCCACTTCGAGTCTACGCTGCACCTCCATCAATATGTGCGTCCCGATCCCCGCGGCGAAACCAATCGCCGTACTCTTAGTCGCGATCGTCACCGCAGCGGTCACCATGACGAGATACTTCTGGTGCTGATGCCATCCGGGTTTCGTCTTCAAGCCCATGCCAATGAGCTCCAAACTCGACGAAAATAACATGACTCCTAATATAGTCTTCGGAAAGTGCTCCAAGAGCTTCGTTAATGAGCTCCCGAATAATAAACCGAGGGCAAGCTTGCACAAGCCGAGGAACACGATCGATCCTCCGCCGCGAGCACCGAAAGCGTACTGAGCCGCTAAACCGCCAGCGCCGTGGCACGACGGCATCGCGCCTACCCAACACCCGACGATATTCATCATCCCCACGCTCGTCGCCACTGAGCTCGGCGACGCGGGAAAATCAGGAAACAATTCTTTGCTCAGTGCACACACGGAGATCACTGAATTTAACGTCGTCAATGGAAGTTGCGGGACGCCGGCGTTTACGATGCCGCGCTTTGCCTCGGACCACGACGCGCTCAAAATCTTTGGCGTGGCTGGTCCAAACTTCAATCCGCTCAGCGCGCCATCTTTCGTCATGGCCATGGTGATACCGAGCACAACGAGAATAAGCGCCATGGGAATGTAGTGACGCATGCGTTTCCGACGTTCGCCATCCGCCTCAAGTTCGCCTCGCTCGTCGCGAATCGCCGGATACTCGGGCGAGCACACATACATGACCGCACACATGGCCACGATGGTGACCAGTAGGCCATCCGTGCCAAACATCCCTCGCACCACACTAGCATCGCTCGACGTGTACACCGCGAGTAAAAACCCTTTCCTGGCGAGCAACAATCCAAGTCCCACTTGCATGCCTTGCACAACCGCGAGCGGCGTCACTTTATTAAACGTGTCCATCAATCTCGTCGTTCCAAGCACCAACACGATGGAAGACACGAACAAACCGGCGACCATAATTTCGTTGACATTCAACGGCGACTCTCCCAACGCCACCGCCGCGATCGTCTTCATCGGCTGCACGGGCATGGGTATCTCGTACAGAAACGCCGTGAGCACGTTGTACAATCCCGTGAACACGATTGTCGTCCCCGCGTCCACGCCACACTCGATCGACATCCCGACGAGCAGCGGTAAAAAAGTCCCGAGATCTCCAAGCGCGCCGCTCGCCTCTCGCCAACCGAACTCGCGCCAAAACTTTTCCGCGCGCGCGCCGACGACCGCCGCCGTCCCGCCGACGCGCCCTCTCGTCGCGCGCAGCTCCGACGCCGTCGTCTCGCCGCGCTTCTCGCGCGCGCCCGCGTCCACGACGCGAGCGTCATCATCGTCGTCCGCGATGCGAATCTCGTACTCACCCGCGGACGTCATCGCGCGAGGGCGTCGTGACCTTTCGCGTCCCGCGAAAAGCGCTTTTTCGCGTGGATGCTCGACCCGCGCGCGTCGCCGCGCGCGCGGATGCGCGAGGA
>Ga0209666_1000152_pt1 | contig 54671 bp, 49 predicted proteins | sample SaaInlV_125m_DNA_FD_184679 | JGI IMG/M metagenome (GOLD analysis project Ga0209666, IMG submission 184679) | Marine microbial communities from expanding oxygen minimum zones in the Saanich Inlet - Saanich Inlet SI037_S3LV_10m_DNA (SPAdes)... | ecosystem: Environmental > Aquatic > Marine >...
AAAAACAGATTCTCAATTTAATAAGACCAAAATCACATTACTTAAACAACTATGCTATCTTTGATAATAGCCAGTTATTTAACAAATCATAAAAAGCTAAATAACAAGGATATAACAATATAAAATCACTTTAAGCGCGTTTCATTTCGTTCTTACTTTAAAGAGAATAGGTTATTAACAATTAGAGTTGGATTAATCAAAATTATTTATTTATCTTTGTGCCCCCTTTTGGGCTTATTGTTTTTGTACACTAATGAATTATGGCAAACAAGTTTAAAATTTTCGCTGGATCAGCTACCCAAGACTTAGCAAATAAAATTGCTGAAAAAATGGGTACAACTACTGGAAATGTTACGATTTTTAGGTTTAGTGACGGTGAATTTCAGCCATCTTTCGAGGAATCGGTAAGGGGTCAGGATGTATTTATTGTTCAAAGCACAATGCCACCTACCGAAAACTTATTTGAAGTATTACAAATGGTTGATGCCGCAAAAAGAGCAAGTGCTGCAAATATTATTGCTGTACTCCCTTATTACGGTTTTGCACGTCAGGATAGAAAAGACAGGCCAAGAGTTTCAATAGGTGCTAAACTTGTTGCTAACTTGTTATCTGCTGCTGGAGTTACGAGAGTAATTACAATGGATTTACATGCTGATCAAATTCAAGGATTTTTCGAAGTTCCTGTTGATCATTTATATGCAAGTTCTATTTTCCTGCCATATATCAAATCATTAAAAGAACAAGAGAGTTTAGATGTTGTTATGGCAGCTCCTGATACAGGAGGTACTAAAAGGGCTAATGCGTACGCTAAATACCTCGATGTTGATTTAGCTATTTGTTATAAGCAAAGAGAAAGAGCCAATGAAGTGTCAGCAATGACAGTAATTGGAAATGTTAAAGGAAAAGATGTTGTAATAATAGATGATATGATTGACACTGCAGGAACTTTAACCAAAGCTGCTGCTATGATGATGGAGCATGGTGCAAAAAGTGTAAGAGCTTGTTGTACTCATCCCGTTTTATCGGGTCCAGCTCATGAAAGAATTGAAAACTCTGTTTTAACAGAACTAGTTGTTACTGATACTATTCCGTTAGCGAAAGAAAATAAAAAAATAAAAGTATTAACTGTTTCTAATTTATTCGGAACTGTTATTGAGAATTTATTAAGTCAAGAATCGATAAGCAAGCATTTTATTGCATAAAATTTTAAATTATAAGTTATGAAAACTGTTCAAATTAAAGGGGAAGCTAGAGAGAATCTAGGGAAAAAATATGCTGCTCAAGCAAGAGCTAATGGAAATGTTCCATGTGTATTATACGGAGGAGAAACTCCGGTTCATTTTTCTGCACCAGATGCTTCTTTCAAGCAGTTAATTTATACGCCAGACGCATACGTTACTGAAATCGAAATTGCTGGAAATAAGGTTAACGCAATTCTTAAGGATTCTCAATTTGATCCTGTATCAGATAAATTAACGCACGCTGACTTCTTATTAGCTCCAGCTGACAAACCAGTTGTTGTTGAAATCCCAGTGAAAACTGTTGGTGTATCTCCAGGAGTTTTAAGTGGAGGAAGTTTACAAACTATCTTAAGAAAGATTAAAGTAAAAGGCTCAATTGAATCTATTCCTGAAACAATTGATGTTGATGTTAATACCATTGAGTTAGGTGAGTCTGTTCAAGTTAAAGATATTCCTGTTGTTGAAGGGTTTGACATTTTAAACGCTCCAGGTGCTGTAGTTGCAAGAGTTCAAGTTACTCGTAACGCAAGAATGGCAGCGAATGAAGAAGAAGAAGCAACTGCTGAAGCTTAACAATATCATCCATGAAGTACTTAATCGTAGGATTAGGTAACATTGGGTCAGAATATAAGAACACACGCCACAACATTGGCTTTAGGATATTGGACGCATTAATTGATGCGTCCAATTCTTCTTTTAGGACAGACCGACTTGGAGATGTTGCCGAATTGAAACATAGAGGCCGGACTTTAATCTGCTTAAAGCCTTCAACTTACATGAACCTATCAGGTAAGGCCGTTCGTTATTGGATGCAACAAGAAAAAATACCTCAAGAACGGGTTCTTATTATCACAGATGAACTTTCTTTACCTTTCGGTAAGATTCGCCTTAAGCCAAAAGGAAGTGACGGTGGCCACAACGGTTTAAAAAACATTCAAGAAGTCTTAGGGAATCCAAATTACTCAAGAGTTCGATTTGGAATAGCTGCAGAATTTTCTAAAGGGAAACAAGTAGATTATGTTTTAGGCGAATGGACCGAAGGAGAAAACAAGGAGTTAACGGCAAGAATTACATTAGTTACTGATCTGATCAAATCTTTCCCTATCAATCCAGTTCAGCGGGTTATGAATGAATTCAACGGAAAGTGAGTAAACCTATTTATCGTTTCAACCCTAAAATTGAATCTTAAGAAAACTACCTTTTTGTTAAGAACAATATTTTCGAGTTATCTATCACAGAAAGCTGCTCTGATAAAATTCGAAAAGTTCTTTACTGAAATTAGGAATATACTATTACATCGATAATCTAATCGGTAAAAGTAAAATAATCAAAGCTTAACCTCCTGATCGTCCACTAAACCATATTGAGCTTTTTCAATTTGATTTAATTTATTCGTCTTTTCCAAAAGAGCATCTTCTAATACCTTAACATCCTTTTTATATTTTGAACCTATAATTCTTATGACTAACATAGTCCATACTCCAGTAATTAGTACTATAATTAGGTACAACCAAATCGAGTCCTTCAAAGGATTAGCAATACTAAATTTATACTTCAACGAATTTACGGCAACAATCCCTTTGGAGTTAAATGCTGAAACTTTTAATGCATAATCACCGTGTTCTAACCCTTTCAATTCAATTCCTTCAACAGCATTTACAGTATCCGTAAATTCAGTATCATTAACAGTTAATGTATATATTAAACGAACTGTTTCTTGTTCTCCTAGTTCATTAAAATTAAATTGATAATTAAGAACATAATCATCCCAATTTAAATCTAAGCCATCAGTTAATGTATCTTCTCCATTAACAGAAAATTGTGACAACATTATTAGCGGATCGCCAAAATGAATCGTATCCAAATCTGAATCATAAAAAATCAATCCTTTTTCACTTCCAATCACCTGTCTATTTCGATATGAAGTGTTTACTAAAGGTTTAACTTCAAGACTAAATGAACGAAAGGACTTAGTCACTTCGTTGTACCTTGACAAAACACCATTATAAACTTGAAGCTCTTTACCGCCAACTTTAATCACAGGATTATAATTGGAAGAAATTTCAATATTCTCGGTTTGATATAATTTTTTCGTGACGTTAAACGTGTATTTAATATGCGGTGTTGATATATACAAAAGGTCTCCTTTTCGTTCAATCCCTAAAATTGTCTTATCCCCAAGAATATCTTTTCTAAATCCGATGAATTTATAATTCTTCTTGGGCATCAAATAAACACCCTTCCCTTTTAAACCAACCCAAATATTTTCACCATCATCCTTTAAACTTAAAACAGGAACAGATGTTCGTCTTGGAGAAAACTTAATTGGCTTACCTCCTTCAAACACAATTCTATTAATCCCTTTATTTGTACCAATCCACAAAAAATCTTGCCCTTTCTCAATACAGTTAACGTGGTTATTTATTAATCCATTCTTAGTTGTAAAAACTTCAAACGGATTAGCATAAATACTGTGACAAAAAGTAATTATTATAAGAGAGTATATTAATTTCATTGGATCAATTTGGTGTGAAGATAATGAATTGAAAGATGCTTTAATAAATTACCAGCCCATAAATTCCTTAATAAAAGGTGTGACTTCTTTAGCCATTTTATTTTGAGATTTTATGGTTGGATGCCAATCCTCTCCATAAGGGGCAGAAATAGTTTTAAATTCAAAAAAATCAAATTTATTTGAATGCACTAATTTTGACTCGTTTAAAATAACATTAACCCAAGATCTACATCTACTCAATCTTTTTAAACCTGAAGGGTACCAGTCAGACAAGCCTCCACCTATTGCCAATATAATTTTTGCTTTGGGGTTGTGTTTAACCACGATATCAATAAAACTAAGATATGCTTTAACAAAACTTGTGGAATCTAATAATATTGGAGGACTTTGAATTTCCGGACCAAAATCATTGGTACTTAGTTTTATAACAACCAAATCTTGATTTATCTGAAAAGAATAATGCTTTGCTCCTAAACTATCGGGGTAAATCAACTCATAGATGGACGGAATAACTCCGGTTGTTGAACCATCAAAATTACGATAAACTCCTCTTCCAGAAATAGCAACAGAATAAAAGTTTGCAGCTAAAGCTCTAGATGAAATAGCACCAAAAGACTCATATCCATTTTCATTTTTTGCGTGAAATCCAGTACTTGGATTTCCATTTGGAGGAGGATTATTTGAAACCATATTACCATAGCCACACAAAAAAGAATCCCCTATCCATTCAATATTTCTTTTAATGCGATTTGATTTACGCAACTCTCCTTTATTAAATTTAATACCATGAAAGGCACCAATAGCACAAATCACTTCCGTACGTTTAAATATTTCAATCTTGTAAAATAAATGAGCAGAGGGTAGGTCTATTTTATAATATTTTAATCCGATAGTCGCTTTTATTACATCTATTACTTTTCCGTTTACAATTATATTGTAATAATTTTCATGTTCAGGAAATCCATCAGACAAGTCAGAAAGACCTATCCTTAGGTCTTCTCCTTTGAAATCAAACTCTATTTTAGATCCGGTATAACCAAATGAAATAACTTTTTCATTCGTTAAATCAAATCTTCCCGTATAGCTAAAGTTTGAGTCTAATGGAGAAACCTTAGTAGCAAAAGAACTTAAACTCAAAAAACAACAAAAAAATAATACTTTATGCATATAAATTACAGATTGAATCGATAAGTTACTCCTAAATTAATAAATAAATCTTCAGGCTTATTTTCAAGTCCAATCCCTAAATAGATGTCAAATTGTAAAACTGGAGAAACAAGATAACCTATACCTAAATCGAAGTAACTTTTAAAAAAATCATTAAATTCACCATAATTTTCAAAAACCACACCAATTTTAGTTGTAGGATTGAAACTTAAACTTAAAACATAACTTTTAGATAACTTTTCCTCACGTGCTAAATATTTAACTCCACCATTGAGAGTTAAAACAACTTTATTAAATATGGTATAATTCGAAATAAGGAATAACGTATTTGTTAAATCATTATCTGTAAACTGGTGTAGACTTGTTCCGTATCGCAAAGAATAAATACCTCTTTCACTCTCTTTTAATAATAATTTAAATCCGACATTAGGCGCAACAAATAAATTGTTTTCAAAAGTGTAATCGATGACAGTGTTAATTTCAAAAAACTTCCCTAATCCAAAACGAATAACGTTATTGTTAAATATAGACTCTTGAATGTTAGCACCCAATTGAAATTGAACCTCTCCATTCTTAAGACAGTATGGAGTATAAGCCTGACCTGGGCGCTCTGAAATCAAATCACTATCAAAACCAAAACAAATCAATGAGTTAACACAAATAAAAGCCAACAAAAATTTTCTCCTCATACGAAATACAAATTTAATGATTTCACAATAATTATTACTCTACATTAGTAGTGGAGAACACGAGAAACTATTACCTTTAAAAAAAACATACAATGAAAATTCAAGAAAAAAGCGTTGTTACAATGCACTACACGCTAACTACAGATCAAGGTGATACTATTGATAGCTCTGTAAGTGGAGAACCTCTTTCTTTTATCCAAGGTGTTGGAATGTTAATCCCAGGATTAGAAGCTCAATTAGACGGTAAAGAAATTGGTTTTAAATCTCTTATCAAAGTAGATGCAAAAGAAGCATATGGTGACCGAAACGAAGAAGCTATGCATACTTTACCAAAAAGTGGATTTCAACCAGAAAAAGATGAAGAACTAGTAATTGGAATGGAAGTTCAATTGGATTCAGAACAAGGTCCTGTTTTAGCATTTGTTACTGAAATTAAAGAAGAAGAAGTTGTGTTAGATTTAAATCATCCTTTAGCAGGAATGAATCTAAATTTTGATGTTGAAATCATCGCAGTAAGAGCAGCAGAAAAAGAAGAACTAGAAAATTTGAGTGCAAATTAATATTTTTGCCTTTAATTAAAAAGGCAAAAAAATGGGGAACTTAGTTAAGCTCCCCATTTTTTTTACAATTTTAATATATTAATTGGAAGAATTTCTAAATATAACGAGTAACGCATGCGCAATAGCTAGTACCATTGATAACCAAGCTAACCCAAGTCCTGCTATAGCAGTAGTTGATAGTCCAACTCCTAAAAACCCAATTAACCAAAGAATAAAGTTTAAATTAAATGTATTAGATTTCCCCTTAATTAAGAATACTGCTGCAGGAGGTAATAAAACGGCTAGTATAAGCATCAATACAAACATCATATCACTACTAATGTCCCAATCCTCGTCAAAAGAAGTATTACTAACAGTTGTTTTTTTCAATTGTTTAAATTCTTTTTTTGCTTTTCTTACTGCTTTAACTGTTTTTAATAACGATGTCTTTTCAATGTTTGAACTAGTTAAGTGTTTAGAGTCGTTAGCTGTTGTTTTTTTTATTGATTGACCTTCAGCACCTGTCTTTAGAGATTTAGTAGTTATTATTTCAGCTAAAGCATCATTTATTGCTACAGTTTTAGCTGCTTCAAAAGTAACTTTCTCTTCCTGATATTTTGCTAAATAAGCTTCTGATTTCTTTTTTGACACACTAACATGGTATCCCTTACGGTGTTGCCTTTTAGTAACTTCGATTGTAGAGTTACAAGATGATAAAGCCATTCCAAATGCAACAATTGCAAAAACGGCGATTTTTACTGAGAAATTCTTCATTTTTTATTGGTTATTTTTTTTTCGAATGCAAATATAATTTTATTCAAGAAGAGTACAATATTTCACCTAAAGAACTTATCAACTATTTAAAATTTACTTCCCTAATTGTTGAACCTCAATACTTTTCATCCCCCATTGTGTATTAGAAAAGTGATTTAAAATCTTTGGTAAAGCACCGTATAATGTTTCTTTACTTTTTTGGCTATCATGAAAAACAATGATATTACCCGGTTCAGTATATTGAACTGTATTATAAGCACATTCTGTAACTGAAATACTTTTATCAAAATCACCACTCAACAAGCTCCACATTATAATTTTATAACGAGACCTTAGTTTTCTTATTTGTTTGCGAGTCATTCTACCATGAGGCGGCCTGAATAAAAGCGAACCAAAAGTGTGCCCACATTTCTTAACATTTACGATGTACTTGTCATATGGAGTTTCCCAACCATTTAAATGATTGTAAGTATGATTTCCAACAGCATGGCCCTCAGCTAATATACGTTTGTAAACCTCAGGGTATTTATCTACGTTTTCTCCTACACAAAAAAATGTTGCCTTAGCGTTATGCGCCTTTAACTGATCTAAAACCCAAGGGGTCACTTCAGGATCTGGCCCATCATCAAAGGTTAGGTAAACGTCTTTACTCGAAGTCTTAATTTCCCAAATAAGTGATGGATACCACCACTTCATCCACCATCTTGTCTTATAAATATATTTCACTAGGGAATTTATTTTCTAGCTGCTTTTTTCAAAAACTTATCGATTTTATTATTATTTAAAGACATGAAATCAGCAATTTTTTTCGTTAACGCGTTAGTTTTATCCAATACTCCTTTGTCTACAAGCTTAATAATTGGTTCAAAATTTTGTTCGATGAAATTAACTGCAATATCTATTTCGTTAATCCCTTCAACAAACCTCAATGCACTCGTCAACCTTTTCGGATCTTTTCCTTTTAATAAAAGCTGTGCATATTGATTAATATATGCCTTAGCAGATGCTAAATCTTTCACTTCAGCATAAGCTATTCCTGCCTCCATTAATCGTGCATTATTACCAATAAAATATTTAACTGTATTAACTCCTTGAAGTCCTTTCTCAAACTCTGGAGCTAATTTCGATGCGATATTATCTTTTTGTTCTAAGTACCATTTTAATTCTCCTAGATATTTATTAACAATGATTTCCATTACGTTATTTGCTTTATCAACCGCACCTGCTTTGTAGTACGCATCGCCTAAATAAACGCTGAAATATTGCATTGGAATTTTGCTTGGTGGCATTATTTCCATACATCGATCTAACGTTTTTATTGCCCTAATTGTATCCCCTACGAGGGTTAACTCCCTTGCTAATCTCGCGAAATTATTACGATAATTTGTAGTCATTCTTTGAACTTGCTCACCCATATAAACACCTTCCTTCTCCATATTACCCCAATGAAAGTTATTCACCAAATTATCGTACATCTTCTCAACATTAACCCAACCAGTTCCACCTTTATTATTGTGCTTAATTGGTGTTACTTTGTACGCAAGACCTTCCAATTGAAAATAATCTTCCAAGTTCATGTAATGATCATTTCCAACAGTAATAGCAAAATAAATTGGACGTTCCCAATTATTATGCGCTAATAAATCGAGAATCATCAATTTCGCTTTTAAGACGGCTCCCTTTCCAATTTTCCAATCCATTGTTTCAGGAATCTTATCCGCAAACTCAGGTAAAACAGTTCCATTTGCTAGTACAATTTCTGGACTTACAGGAACAGAGAATTTACTTGTAGGCAAGTAGTCCATGTAGACATCTGATGTCATTCTAACCTTCGTACTTGCATCGTCTGATTTCACAAAATCCATTACTTTTTTCAAATCATGAAACCCATTTCTCCATTTCTCTTGAACATAAACGTAATCTCTCGTACCCTGGCGATACATGTCTTTAGTCATCGAAAAAGGCACAGCCTCTCCATCATAGGCCTTTCTTTTCATTTGATCAATATACCAATCTGTGTTTAGTAAACTTAAGTTTACTACCCTTACATCAGTTCTATAACCTTCCACTTCTTGCACATACCACAGTGGAAATGTATCGTTATCTCCATTTGTAAAAATAATTGCGTTTTTATCACAACTATCTAAATAATTTTTAGCAAAATCTCTTGCTGTATATTTATCACTCCTATCATGATCATCCCAACCTTCGGATGCCATTATAACAGGAATAAAGCCAGTAAGAGCGAAAGCTAAAATAGCTTTACCTTTATTACTTGCTATTGATTTACCTAAAGTAGCAGCAATTAAAGTGTACACTACGATTATTATACCTATAAACAAACATGAAAAACCGAATACTTGATCATCTGAAACTCCCGCAGCAGCAATTCCCAAAACAATAAACAATACTGAAGTTAATGATATTTCGTAAACACCTAAGGCTAGAAGTTTTGCTTCAATTCCAGTCTTCCCAGTTTCTAGTGTAATATCTTCCATTGTCTTTTTCGTTCCAATCATGTAATAATACAGTCCTTGGACTCCAAGACCAATCCAAATAGCAAATGCATAAAACGAACCTGCGTATGCGTAATCACGCTCACGTGGCTGAAATGGAGTTTGATTTAGATAAACAATAATTGCTAAACCAGTCATTAAGAATAATAACATTACAACCCACGCATCTTTACGATTATAAGTAAATTGAAAAATCATTCCTATAATTCCTAAAATCAAAGGCAAGAAATAAAATTCATTTCTTCCTGGATTTTCTTTCAAAGTTTCTGGTAATGTAGATTGATCGCCTAAATGCGCATTATCGACAAAAGGAACTCCACTTAACCAGTTTCCTTTTAAAACAGCATCACTACCACGCGCTTTTCCATGTCCTTGAATATCATTCTGACGACCAGTAAAATTCCACATGAAATACCTCCAGTACATAAAGTTTATTTGATAATCAGCGAAAAATCTTAAATTCTCCCCAAAGGTTGGAATTTTAACTTTTTCTCTTTGAAGTGTTCCTCTGTTATTAACTTTTACCGTTACTGATTTACCTTTAAATCCAGACCAGGTTTTATATGCGCCTACATGATGGCTTTGTGAACTGTACATTCTTGGAAAGTACATGCAAGTCTTTTTATTGTATTTAGGTTTATGGTTTTTTCTTTCATCAGCTACAAAATACTTTCCAGACTCTTCATTTCTATAGTAAACAGGACTCCCATCAGTATAGGGGGTTTTCGCATCTTGTTTACTATTAAAAGTTTGACCAAACATTAATGGACGATCTCCATATTGCTCTCTGTTTAGGTAAGGAAGCAATGAAAGAATATTTTCTGGATTGTTCTCATCCATCGGAGGGTTTGCAGCTGAACGAATTACAATCATAGCAAAAGAAGAATATCCAATTAAAATTACCATCACTCCTAAAATTGCTTTTTGAAGATTTGGTTTATTATTTTTCTTTGTATAAAAAATACCTGCAATGATTGCAATTGTAATAAAGAGAAAATAAACCCACATACCACCATCGAATGCAAATCCTAATTCATTTACAAAAAACAATTCAAATTTGGTTGCAAACTCAACTGAGTAGGAAATTACTACCTGTTGAATTACACCTAATAAAAGAACACCAAGGATCCCAGCAAAAACAAAGCCTTTAGGGGTTACTTTACTTTTATTGAAGTAATAAATGTATACGATTGCTGGAATAACTAATAAATTCAAAATGTGAACCCCAATTGACAACCCCATTAAATAAGCAATCAGTATTAAATAACGATCTGATTGAGGTTTGTGTGCATTAGCATCCCATTTTAAAGCTAACCAAAAAACAGCAGCTGTAAATAATGAAGAAGCTGCGTATACCTCTGCTTCTACAGCTGAAAACCAAAATGAATCAGAAAAAGTATAAACCAATGCTCCAACAACACCACTAAATTGAGTGATCCAAATTGCACCTGAAGTTAAACCTCCTGCGTTTAAAGCAATCTTTTTAGATAACGCCGTAATACTCCAGAAAAGAAATAAAATAGAAAACGATGAACACAAAGCCGAAAGCACGTTAACTGCGGCCGCAATATGTTCCGTTCCACCTGTTAAGGTTTCTGAAACAAAAGCAAACATTCTTGCAATCATACTCCATAAAGGAGCTCCTGGAGGATGACCAACCTGCTGTTTAGTTGCCGAAGCTATAAATTCCCCACAATCCCAAAAACTTGCCGTTGGCTCAATTGTAAGAATATAAACTATTGATGAAAATAACAAAACTGCCCAACCAGTTACGTTATTAATAAATGAATATTTCTTTTCCATTTTCTAAAATTAAATACTGATTAAATAGAACGGATTTCTATTAACTCTTCTTAAGTTTATTTAACGTCTCCTGAACACGCTTCAAAAGATCATTGCAAAGTATAATTAATAACCTGCAAATCTAGCAAAAAGATAGCAAAAACGGTAGAATTCAAACCCTAAAGAACCTAAGAAATAATATTTGATTTCAAAAACTACACTAAATCCTTTGATAATAAAAAAAAACTAGTTAAATTTGCGCCCATTATTGCCCAATGGTGTAATGGTAGCACATCAGTTTTTGGTACTGTTAGTTGGGGTTCGAGTCCCTATTGGGTAACACCTTAAAAGCTCATCTTTGGATGGGCTTTTTTCTTTTACTAAGGTTTGTGACGTTACGATGAAATTTACATTTGGACTTTGGTCGGAAGTTGGGTCGGTTTAATCTGAACTTTAAATCGTCAACACATTTTATTTATACAGTACTAATTTTAAGTTTTTAATCATTTTGTTCAGTAGTAATTTACTCGTTTATTTGGGATTTTTTGCAAATTTTTAAATTCAAGTTATAGTATTTAATTCTGAACGTATCTGAGTTAGTTATACTTTTGAATTATTAAATTGATTATTATGAAATACATTATTGCATTGTATTTATTTTTACTAAGTTTTATTGGCTACTCCCAAGATGGAGACGCCTTTGATATAAGCAGTAACATTGGGTGGAATATTGAAATGATGGGGACAATTTCTATAAATCATCAACCAGGAAATGATTTAACCGTTCCCTTTGTTGGTGTAGGAGTATATCCTCGATATAATTTGTATGCCCCGTTCGATTACTTAAGTATAAGTACCGGGCTTCCATCAAACTTCGGAATAGTTACAGGAGATGATGATTCAGAGTCTTTTTCGATTTTGCCGTTATGGCAACCCTTTTTTGATACAAATTTGGAGTTTGCTTTAAACTTTGGGGGAAGGGCAAACGTAGCTAGTGATTACAAATTTGGCGGGTACATTGGTGCTGGATTTGGATATAACTACGCCGCTTATTTTCCTGATGGTGAAAACAAATTTGTTTCAAGTGCGTTAGGTCCCGTTTTTAGTTTTGGTTTGAGATATAACTACTTAGGCGCTCCTGTTGGAATAAGAATGGCATACATGCCTGGATTAATAAATAATTTTAAGGAGGATCCTTGTAATTGCATTGTTTACAATAGTGGAACAACTCCTCAGGTTTTCACCTTAAGTTTCTTATACAATGTCCTATAAATTCTATTTCAAATATACACCCGTTATAAATGAAAAGTTAAACTTTTTTAGATAATGCCTATACCTAAGAAACATGCTTCTGGGCTCAATTAATACCTTTTGACAGTTACTATTGTTCTAACCGATTTTGATGGAGATGGTAACTTTACAAACTCATCTTTTAGGTGAGTTTTTTTGTGCTCAATTGTTTTCTGCTTTAAAGGGACAACTGGGGTAGTCTCTTGGGACGTTTTACCTCAAGTCTCCGTTTGTATTAGTGATATAGAGATGTGTTGACAGTATCTCTCTTTTATATTCCTATGCTCTTGTCTGCATTATTTTTGTACCAGCAATTAGTTTGCCCGATGGTTTAACGGTAGCACTACAGGTTTTGGTGCTGTCTGTCGGGGTTCAAATCCCTGTCGGATAACATATTTAAGCCGGTCTTTTAGATCGGCTTTTTTATTTTAAATCCTTTTCCAATGCAGTATTTCAATTTAATTGTATTCTCGCTGTTTTCAATTGCTGTTTTCTCACAATCTGATTCTATCGCACTACCGATTGATGCTAATATTGTTGAATTCAAAGAAAAGGCATTAGGAGTTGTTAAAAGCATGCCGCATTTTGAAGAATGTAAGGGTGGGAGTAACGCGCAGAGACATGAATGTACTCGCCAATTAATCAATAATTATGTGAGTCAAAATTTTGTAATTCCCCAAAAAGCAATAAAAAATAAAATAACTGGAACAACCTATGTGAGGTTTATCGTAAATAAAAAAGGAGAGGTGACCAACATTAAAATAATCAAGTCTGCACGCAAAACATTGAAATCTCCGAGCGTTAAAGTTGTACGAACCATCCCAAATTTAATTCCTGGGAAACATTTAGGCAAAGAGGTCCCTGTTATATATACAATACCAATTAAGGTTTATTACTAACTTTTTTACAAAAAAATCCCTCAACTTAGTTGAGGGATTTGATATTAATTTGGATCTAATTCCTGTCCGTCAGAATCGTAAAAATGATATTCTAAAATTTCGTTATCAAACATCGGCAACAATTCCAGTTTTGCTCCTATTCTTTTCTGAAGTTTATTCTTTTCATTAAAAAAAATTCCTTTTGTTAAGTATGACTCAATATAAGGGTGAACCGAAACTCTTAATTTATTTAAGCCCTTAGATTTCACTATTGTGCTAGCTTGACCTTCAAGAACTTTAACAACATTAATACTAGACTCAACTTTTCCTGAGCCTGAACAACTTGGACAAACCTCGGTTGTAACAACTTTTGTTACTGGGCGAACCCTTTGGCGAGTGATTTCAATCAAACCAAATTTACTTGGTGGAGTTAAACTATGTTTAGCTCTATCGTCTTTCATTGCATCTTTCATATGATGATACAATTGCTTACGATGCTGAGGCTTTTTCATGTCGATAAAATCGACAACAATAATCCCTCCCATGTCTCTTAACCTTAATTGTCTAGCAACTTCATCAGCTGCCTCCAAGTTAACTGCTAAAGCGTTTTCTTCTTGATTTGCCTTTGCATGAGACCTATTCCCGCTATTCACATCAATAACGTGACAAGCTTCCGTGTGCTCAATAACCAAGTAAACTCCACTTTTTGAAGTAACTGTTTGCCCAAAAGATTGTTTAATTTCTCTTGTGATTTTAAAGTTTTCAAAAATTGGAAGACTTCCCTTATAAAGGTTGACAATCCCTCTTTTACTTGGTGCTTTTTCATCTATATACGCATTTACTTCTTTAAAAAGTATTTCGTTATCAACGTATATATTTTCAAAAGAACTATTAAATACATCTCTTAAAATTGCAGAGGTACGACTAAGTTCACCCAGAACCTTTTCGCTCACCTTTGATTTTTTAAGATTTGTACTTATATCGTCCCATTTCGCTAATAAATCGTCAAGATCTTTATTTAATTCAGCAACTTTCAGACCCTGTGCATTTGTACGAACAATTACACCAAAGTTTTTAGGCTTGATGCTTTTGATCAATTTTTTAAGCCGATCTTTTTCACTTCGATTATTAATCTTCTGAGAAACAGAAACGCGCTCAGAAAACGGAACTAACACTAAATACCTTCCTGGTATAGAAAGCTCGGAGCCAATTCTTGGTCCCTTGGTACTAATGGGTTCTTTGGCCACCTGAACAAGAACTTCTTGTCCAGGATTAAGAACCTCATTCATAGCACCTGTTTTTTCAATATCGGGTTCACTTTTAAAGTAAAGTAAATTCCCAGTTTTCTCCTTACCCTCTCTAGTTCGTTTAACAAACTTATTTAGGGATAAAACTTGTGGTCCTAAATCAAAATAATGCAAAAATGCATCTTTTTCATAACCAACATCTACAAACGCTGCGTTCAAACTAGGTAGTACTTTACGCACTCTTCCCATGTAAACATCGCCTACTGCAAATTTGGTATTCTTAGGTTCCCTGTGCAACTCAACGAGCTGCTTATCCTTAAGTAATGCTATTACGACTTCTGAGGGTGTAGAACTTAAAATTAATTCGTACACATTTTCAGGTTTATATAAATAGAATAAGCTAGCCCCGAACTAACGGAACTAGCAATATTAATTAAGGAAGAATAAGAAGAAGTAATTTTTACTTCTTCTTATGTCTGTTTTTTCTTAATCTTTTCTTACGCTTGTGCGTAGCCATCTTATGTCTTTTTCTTTTCTTTCCGCTTGGCATAATCTTTTATTTTAAATGTTTATAATATTTTCAAACAACTAATCACTTAGTCGTAGATTCACTCTTAATTTTATCAACAAAAACTTTTGCTGGTTTAAATGCTGGAACAAAATGCTCTGGTATAATAATAGTAGTGTTCTTAGAGATATTTCTACCTGTCTTTTGCGCTCTTTTCTTAACGATGAAACTTCCAAATCCTCTTAAATATACGTTTTCTCCATCAGTTAATGATGTTTTAACAGATTTCATGAATGCTTCAACCGTAGCTTGAACTGCAACTTTCTCGATTCCTGTCTTTTCTGAAATTTCATTTACAATATCCGCCTTAGTCATCTCTTCTCTATTTTTATTATTTATAAATTTACACCTCGTCCTTTTTTAAGGGGGTGCAAATTTACAAGAATTAATTCGTTTAAGAAAGAATTATTTACATTTTCTTAACTTAACTCTTTCAAAACTAATCTCTTGACTTGAATAATTTTAGTACAAAACTAACAAACTGGTACCATAATCACAAACGTGATCTACCATGGAGAAACACCCGGGACCCCTTTAAAATATGGCTTTCAGAGATAATACTACAACAAACCAGAGTTGATCAAGGCTTAAGTTATTACCACAAGTTTATTGATCGATTTTCCTCAGTAAAAGACCTAGCAAAAGCTTCAGAAGATGAAGTTTTAAGTTTATGGCAAGGATTAGGTTATTACAGTAGAGGACGAAATCTTCGAAAAGCTGCAATTCAAGTAATGGAAGAGTTTAATGGTGTTTTCCCAAAAGACTCAATTAACTTAAAAAAGCTAAAAGGCATTGGCGATTATAGCTCCGCTGCGATTTCTAGTTTTTCAAATGACGAAAAAATAGCTGTTGTTGACGGGAATGTATACCGTGTGTTGTCCCGAATTTTCAATATAAGCACTCCAATTGATACTGGTCAAGGAAAAAAAGAGTTTAACACTTTGGCTAATGCACTAATCTCATCAATTGATCCTGCGAGTCACAATCAAGCAATTATGGAGTATGGAGCTACAGTTTGCACTCCTAAAAAGCCATTGTGCAATAATTGCATTTTTTCTGATCAATGCGAAGCATTTAATGACAATCTAGTATACTCTTTGCCAGTCAAATCTAAAAAAATAAAAAAATCAACAAGACACTTTCATTTTGAATTTATCTTTAAAGAGAACAAAGTGCTGCTTCAAAAAAGAGATGAAAAGGGGATTTGGGCAAACATGTTTCAACTCCCACTTACTGAAACAACAAGTGATCAATCTCCTTTTTCAGAGAAAACCGAATTAAATTGGCATTGTAAACACGTATTATCACATCAAAACTTATTTTGTAAATTCTATATATCTAACGATGATAGTTCTCGCGAAGGAATCTGGATAGAACTTAATCAAGTTGGGAAATATGCTATTCCAAAAGTAATCGACAATTTTTTAAGTCAATATTTTCAATAAGGGTTAGCATTCTTTATATTCGTATTATATATTTTTCAATTTAACATCAACTCGCCATGGCAGGAGTAAATAAAGTAATTTTAGTAGGAAACTTAGGAAAAGATCCTGAAGTTAGACATTTAGAAAACGGTACTGCAGTTGCGAACTTCCCAATAGCTACTTCTGAGTCTTATAAAGACAAGCAAGGAAATAGAGTTGATCAAACAGAATGGCACAATGTTGTTGTTTGGAGAAAATTAGCGGAAATCGCAGAAAATTATCTTAAAAAAGGAAGTCAAATTTACCTTGAAGGAAAATTAAGAACACGTTCTTGGGATGATCCACAAGGAAACAAAAAATATACAACAGAGGTAGTTGCTGATACATTCACAATGTTAGGACGTAAGGAAGATAACCAAAACGCTGGTAATTCTGGAACAACTGCATATAATCAACCAACAAATATTACTTCAACTTCTAATGTTGCCAATAACCCGGTACAAGAAGAAGATGACTTACCATTTTAATTAGGAAACCTTGGACGATTCTGAGCCATTTCAATTAGGGCTTACAATTTTATCTCAAATCAACACTATTTCAATCACAGATTGGATGTATGTTTCTGCGCTAATAATCGGAATGCTTATCCTATTAACTGGGTCTGCATTTATTTCTGCATCTGAAATTGCTTTTTTCTCTCTTGAAGCTAAAGATTTAGAGAAAATCGGAGATAAAGAGCCTCAAAAAAGTGATCAACTTAGAAGTATTCTCCAAAATTCAGACCAATTATTAGCTACAATATTAATTGTCAATAACACCGTGAATATAGGATTAGTGTTAATCTCTAGTCTTGTTATAGATTTATTTGAAAAAAATATATCTGCACCCGCATGGATTTTATTCCTAATTCAAATTGTTGGGATTACTACTTTAATTTTAATTTTTGGAGAGATTATACCAAAGGTGTATGCAACGAAAAAAAATATAGAAATGGCAAAATTGATGATTAAGCCCATTTTGCTGTTTGGGAAAGTTTTTTCAATACCATCTAGATTACTCGTGAAAATCTCCAATCTTTTTGATCAAAAAATTAGAATCGAAAATAAAAATTTAAGTGTTGATGAACTTTCCCAAGTGCATGAAATTGTTCAAAATGAGGCGAATAAACAAGAGCAAAAAATGCTCAATGGCATTTTAGAGATTGGCCAAACAGAAGTTAAGCAAATTATGGTTCCTCGAACCGACATCAAAGGCATTTCGATTGATACCGAATATAATGATGTTATTGAAACCATAACAAAAGAAGGAGTATCAAGAATTCCTGTTTATGAAAACTCAATCGATACAATTAAAGGTGTTTTATATATTAAAGATTTACTGGGTTTCTTAAACGATAAAGAGGTTGTAAATCCAAACTGGAAAACTCTAATCAGACAACCTTATTTTGTTCCCGAAAATAAAAAACTGGATGATTTGCTCACGGAATTCCAAGAGAAGAAGATTCACTTAGCGATTGTTGTTGACGAATATGGGGGCGTTGAAGGATTGGTTACATTGGAAGATATTATTGAAGAAATTGTTGGTGATATTAGAGATGAATTTGATATTGACGAAGAATTAGAATATTCTATTCTTGGTGAAGGAAAATATATATTCAACGGGAAAGTTCCTCTTTTAGATGTTTATCGAATTCTAGAAGTTGAAGGAGAAGAATTCGAGGAAATAAAAGGAGAGTCGGAAACTATAGCAGGTTTATTACTTGAAATTAAAGGAGGATTCCCCAAAAAAGGTGAAATAATAAAATTGCAAAATTATGTATTAACAGTGGAACACATGGACGAAAAAAGAATTCATAGGATTAAACTTGAAGTGAAATGACGACAATAAAATTGTTACTTTCGGTAAGTATTGTAATAATCTTAGGGTGCTCGGAAACGCCTACACCAAAACCTCATGGTTTTCCTCGTATTGAATTACCTATTGCTCAATATGAAAACTGGGAGAATAATTGTGCCTTTTCCTTTAGAAAATCAACCTCCACAACTATTGAAACATCCAATGAAGATTCTTGTTTTTTAAATTTGATTTATCCTTCACTAAATGCAAAACTTCACTTTTCATATATACCCGTTAATGGCCATTTAAAAGGGTTGATTGATCAAGAATACAAATTGAGAGAAAAACACAATCAATTTTCATCCAGTGTTCAAGAAAAAGTATTTCAGAATCCTTCGAAAAAAGTAAATGCGCTCTTATTTAATATTACAGGGACAAAAGCAGCAACCCCTTTACAGTTCTTTATAACTGATAGTACAAATCATTTCTTTAGAGGTGTACTGTACTTTAATACATCTCCTAACAACGATTCTCTCTCTACAGTAATTGAATATATTCGAACAGATGTGGATACACTAATTGAAAGTTTTTCTTGGAAGTAAACTTATTAAAATCCAGAAAAAAAATTGAAATTTTTAATTTTCTACTAATTAATATAGACTAGGTTAAAGTTTATTCATAAGGACTCTGAAAATCTGGATTAGATACAAAACTCGTATCCGATAGTGTTTTTAGAAAACTTACTAGTTGTAACTTTTCCAAAGGTGTCCAATGAAATCCACCATTATCATTAGGCATTAAAGGATCTACAGTTGAAGATGTTTTTATGCTGTCACTATAAAAATCAATAACTTCTTCGAGGGAATTAAACCTTCCGTCATGCATATAAGGCGCGGTAAATTCAATATTTCTAAGCGTAGGCGTTCTAAACTTGCCTCTATCTGCATTTTTCCCCGTAACCTCTTCTTGGCCCATATCATCAAACACTTCATCCAAGCCATTATTGTGTAAATCATCATCTGTAAACAATGGTCTACCATGACAATGAAAACATTCAGCCTTTTCAGAAAAAAACAAATTAAACCCTGCCGCCTCTATAGGACTTAATACTAATTCACCTTTTAAGAATTTATCAAACTTAGCATTATCTGATATAAGAGTCCGTTCAAATTGAGCAATTGCCATAGCTACTAATTCCTTCGTGATTACATCTTCACCAAAAGCTGACTTGAACAAGTCTTTATAATCAGAATTATTCAATCTTATAATCGCTTTATCCCAACCTAAATGCATCTCTATTGGGTTGGGAACAGGATCTAAAGCCTGTTCTTCAAGCGAATATACCCTACCGTCCCAAAAAACAGAAGATTGCCATCCTGCATTTATAATAGCAGAAGCATTTCTTTCACCCGATATTCCATCAATCCCTACACTAAACTGTTTTGGATCCGAAAATGCGTGTTTTTGTTGATGGCAGCTTGAACAACTTTGAGTGCTATCCCTTGATAAAACTGGATCGTAAAATAATTTTCTTCCTAAATCAATCCCCTCTACTGAAAGTTGATTGTCATTAGGAATAAGCATTGTAGGAAATCCATTTGAAGATATTTCAACGTGTGTATGCGTATGTTGATCTCCAGCTGAATTAACAGTTACTAGTTCATCTCTACAACTAAGTAACGCGAAAAAAATCAATAAATATGTGATAATATTTCTCATAAAAAATAGCTCTTCTCAATATTGAGAAGAGCATATTTTAAGTTTTTATTTTATTGATAAACTAAACACCGAAGCCCCATTTGCTTTAATTGCAGACTGTGCATCAGCATTCATCATAATCATCATTCCATAATTTGTGAAATCATAATTTTCAATACCCGTAAACCATTCGTTTAAGTCCATTGTTAATTCCAAATTCAAGTCGTCTTCAGACTGAGTAAAGGCTGAGTTTTCAAGCGTAACATTGAAATGATATGGAATTCCCATTGTTCTACCAGTATGCAAATTAAACCCCTTCTTTGCAGTACCCGTTGATAGAGAATCATATTTCCCTTCAAACTTCATGTAGTGATAACCCCCGCCATTGGTATTTGGCCATGACATGTTCGTTTCTTCAACGGTTGTTAAAGTATCAAAAATATTATAGCTTTCATCTAATCCAAAAGTAAAACTTACGGATTCATAAACACCTTTAGACAGATCGATGTGACCGTCATAATCTAAAGTAACAATATCTTCTGCATCTACATAAATTGGCTTATCTATTTTAACCTCTGTTCCATTAGATCGTTTGAATGTAAGGTTAGATATGAAGTACTTTAACGTTTGCACCTCGTATTTATGACCTACAACATTCACATATTTTAAAGTATCAAACTCTAAGTTTTCACTCCCAATTTTGTGCATAAAAGATAAATTAACATGACCGTGCTCTTTATCAGACTCTTCTTTTTTACAAGCGATATTTAATATGGAAGCAATAGCCACCATAGAAACTAATATTTTTTTCATTTTGATATTGTTTAATTAAGAAATCGTTTACGTTTAAAACGTTTAAATAATCTTAATTAAACACAAGGAGGGTGATCGATTTGATCTAGTAAATTATTAGTGGCCAAATCCCAATATGGTAGAATTCTATGCGATTTAAAATTTAATATAAAATCTTTGATCGTAAGATTCTCTACTTTTCCTAAGGGATACTCTAACGAATGAGAAGTTGATGATTCTTGATCTTCCTCACTCTGCTGGTTGGCTAATAATTTACTAAGATGACATTTTCCGTTACATTCTAGTTTGGGTTTGTATTTGTTCTCACAAAACTCATCAATAATTTCTTCTTGATGAATTGCAAAATTAACCAACGTATAAAAAGGAGCACAAAGCCCAATCAAATAAATATTTAATAATAATATTGCTTTAATTGTTTTCAAATACAAAACAAAAATACAAATTTAACTGATTTAAAACATGCATAATTGAGCATAAAGTCAGACTTACATACGTTTCTTACTTCAAAAACGACTTGAGGGGATAATTTAACCTTTATTAAATTGTAAAATAGTGCAGTCAATTCGGAATTATCAAGGGAAATTCAACTTATCTAATCAACAAGGTAGCGATTAAGCAAGAAAAATTGTAATCAGAGTGTGTTTAGACATCGTTTAAAATGGCATAAAAAGTTAAGGAATTAGGTCAAACTATATTTGTTACTCTTCGACTTTACCTAATTCTTTCAACATCTTCATATGACTCCACAAAGCTGAACCGAAAGTAGGCTGAACATTATAAGGCAAATTAAACTCCTCTGCCGTTGCTTTCACAATTTGACTTAGCGCTCTGTAATGAATGTGACAAATATTAGGAAATAAGTGATGTTCAACTTGAAAATTTAACCCTCCAATATACCAGCCCAGCAATTTATTTTTCGGCGCAAAATTTACTGTATTAATAACTTGATGTGCTGCCCAATCCTCGTGAATAATTTTATCATCGCCTGCAACTGCGAATTCGCATTCCTCCATAACATGAGCGGGTTGAAAAACACAACTCAATATAAAACCTGCAATCCATTGCATAACTACAAAGTTTAGAACAACGGTTAAACCTGTTGCACCACCAACATATATTGGAAAAACTATCATAAAAGTAAAATACAAAAGCTTCATTATGATAATTTTAATGAGCTCTAATGTAAACTGATACTTCCCTCCACCAATTAAACCCATTTTTTTGTAACGGATTAACGAGTTAAAATCCTTGTATGTTGCCCAATTAAGCGTTAAAAGCCCGTACAAAAACCATGCATATATGTGTTGATATTTATGAATCCCAATCTTTTTCTGGTTGGGTGAAAACCTTAAAATGGCAGGTCCGTTAATATCCATATCATATTCCTCAACATTTGTATAAGTGTGATGCAGAACATTGTGTTGTATTTTCCAATTAATTGCCGCGCCTCCAACTAAATTAATAACCTCTCCAATGAATTTATTTACAAATGAATTTTTAGAGTATGACCCATGGATAGCGTCATGCATAATACTTAATCCAATACCGGCCATAAAAACACCCATTAAAACCCATAATCCTGTATAAATAAATGGATTAGTAATGCTTCCCGAAATAATAAAGCAATAGGGAGATATGTAGGCAGCAAGCATAAAGAATGTTTTAAAATACATTCTAAAATCACCTTGACGGTCTTTTTTATTGTCCACGAAATAACTATCAATTCTATTCTTTAATGTTTTAAAGAAATCGCTTGGCTGTTCTGGCTTGTATGAAAGGGGGGTGAAACTCACAATTTATTTTTACTACAAGATACGAATAATAGAGCCTAAAAGCACGCGAAATCGTTTAAAACATTGATATTTTTAGTAGAAATTAATTTTTAATTTAATGCGTTATGAATTCACTATATTTGAAACCTTTTAAACAATATGTGGTAGAATCATATTTTTAATTATCTATTTATGAAAAAGTTAAAATTAGTTCTTTGTGCTCTGCTTATTACTTTTTTTATAAAAGCGCAAAACACTCAAAAATGCGGGACTGATTTTATCAATTCCAATTACTTCAAAAATCATCCAGACAAAAAGGTTAACCGGCAAAAAATAGAAAAAAATCTCCAAAAAATAATCCAACGTAATTATACTTTAAAAGGACCTGAACAACTATACACCATACCCTTAGTTATTCATGTCTTACATCTGGGAGAAGATGAAGGAGAGGGTAATAATATTTCTGACGCGCAAATACTTAGTGGAATTACGCAGTTAAATGAAGCCTACTCCAACACAAATAATGAGGGAATTGACATGAACATTCAATTCGAGTTAGCTAAACAAACACCGAATGGAGAAAGCACAAATGGTATTTTAAGAGTAAATGCATCAAATGTTTCCGGCTATGCGGAAGACGGAATAGCTTTACAATTATTAGGAGCAGATGAGGTTGAATTAAAGAATACCAGTAAATGGGATAACAACAGCTATTACAACATCTGGATCGTATCTGAAATTGAAGGTAACAACGGTGGTTATGGTACACAAGGATTTGCCTATTTCCCAGGAGCATCAGCGACATATGACGGTACAGTTATAATGAATACATGCTGGGGGAACATAGGGACTGTGAACGATTGGAATAACCAAGGAACCACCCTGGTTCATGAATTGGGTCATTCTTTAGATTTATACCACACTTTTCATGTGCAAGGAGACGGTTCGGACACAACTGCTGCAGGGTGTGTGAATAACGTTTCGTGCTCAACACAAGGAGATTTCTGTTGTGATACGGATCCGCATAAAGCAAGTTCAAGTAACTCTTGTAAAATAAATGAAATTAATGAATGTACTGGGAGCATATATGGAAATGTTGTACGAAACTTTATGGATTACTCTAAACAAGAATGTCAAGAAATGTTTACTGCTGATCAAAAAGATAGAATGCGTGCAACTCTCGAAGGATCAAGATCACTACTTTTAACATCAAAAGCATTAAAAGAACCTATTGTTCCATGTGAAACAATAAAACAAAGTGCTATTTGCACGCCTATAACTGGTGCTGATGGCCTTTCGGCTCACTATGCAGGAATTGGTGAATATAGATTCTTCGATGCTTTTAACATATCGAGCTTCGCAGATACCGATGGAGGTTATTTGAATGAAACTAACAATTGCGCAGCAACTGCTTTTGTTAATCCTGATTCAACATATAAATTTAAAATCTTGGCAAAAGGAAGTGTGGAAAACACAAACTATGTTAAAGCATGGATTGATTACAATGATGACAATAGCTTTTCTGCCCTTGAAGAAATTTACGATAATGAAATAAAAGCAGGTATATACGATTCTATTAGTGTAACTATTCCAGACGACACCGAAATAGACAAGTTTTTAAAAATAAGAGTTTTAGTTGATTTAAATCCAATTTCGGATGCTTGCCATGCCCCTCAATATGGACAGGCTGAAGATTACTCTATTTATGTCTATACTATGAACGAAATCACATCAATTAGAAATACAAACAACCATAAAAACATTATAATAACACCAAACCCAGTATCAAAAATTTTAAACATTCAATTTGAATCAGATGAAAAAAATAATTACCATGTTTTAGATTTGCAAGGTAGGGTAGTACAAACAGGAGCATTAAAAAATTCAACGCATCAAATTGATGTTTCAAACTACAGAAAAGGAGTTTATATTCTAAGTATTAAAACCTCTAAAAGCAGTTTCAACAGTAATTTTGTAGTTAAGTAATAATTTGCATCAAAAAAGAAAGTGAAAATTTATTGAAGCTTTTTTTACGAACAACAAACTTAAGACCTGAGGATACGTTTCAAATTCAAAAATGAATCTTTCAGGGTATTAATTTGTTTCCTTTTTACGGGTGTCTCAAACGCTAATGAATAAAATAATAATTGATCAATTTAGGTTCAGACAAACAATATTAAAACTTTTATTTTTTCATCAAGTTTTCATTGCATCGTATACGCACTCGTAATAAATGCCTGTTTGAATCGTTAAAAGCCGTACGTCCATGCAGCATAGTTTTATTGTTAATCATCACAAGATCCCCTTCTTCAAGTAGGAACCGTTTAACCGCTGTTGAATGTTCTAATATTCTTTGAAGCACGCCTAAAGCTTCTAGCTGTTCAGCATCAATTAATTGAGGTGCAAACTGTAATACTTTTTCAATAACATCACTTCGGAAACGAATACCATCTCCTGTTAAAATATAATCTTGTGCGTAAAGATTTTCATCTTGTAATTCATGCCCTTCTTTAAATACTGTAGGGACTGCAAAAGGAAATTTTTTAGTTTTAAATACCTCTTCTGCCTTTATTCCTGTTTCAGTCTTTCGTAATTCCTTCAACAAATCATCTTTACTTAACAATAATGACTCCCCTCCGTTACAAACTGATTTCTTTATTGAGTAAAGGCAAAAATAATCCTCAGGATTATCAACAAAAGAACTATCAGTATGCAGTTCAGCCTCTAAATCAAGCTCAGAATGCGTAACAAAAGTATTCTTTGAATCCTTTACAGGTTTAATATCCCATACAAAAGAATTAGGCATTGAATTATGCGGAATTGGATCTCCAAGGTGTTTACAAAAATCCAAAAGCTCTTGTTTATGAGAAGCTTCTTTAGTAACATCGAAATTTACGTCATGAATTAGCAGATAGCCATGCTTATCAGTTTCATCAAAAATCTTGTTCCCTAAACCGTTCGATTCAGCCATTAAATCTCTATAAGATATTGAATAAAGTCCTTCCATAGTTGAATAATAAATGTGAATTAAAAGTGAATTGGACTAAAATGAAAGTACTGAATCAACTTTTTTAATCATCTCTTTTTCTTTAACTACTAAAGGAAAAATATTTCTGTTGTCCACTTTGTTAGCAACGATGTGCGAAGACATTCTGAATAAACCTAAGCCAAAGTAGGATTCATCAAAATACAAGAGTGTTCCCGTAAGATGATCATTGTGTTCAACTCCGTTTACTTTGCCTTTAAATTGCAATTGAGGCACCCATTTTTGTATGATATAGTCAGCTGGGTTTATAGATTTGATTTTCTCTTTCCACTCCTGTTCATTTAATTCAAGTCCTGCAAATATCTCTCTACTTCGCCCTAAACTGATGTGCTTTAAAATCCAAGCATCTTTATTATTTAACACCTCCTCTTTATCATAAGAATCCGAACCGCATTGATGTGTGTCAATTAAAAAGCGGTTCAAAAGACTCATTTCTTCTTCTGATAGAATTTGTTTCTGAACAGCATGATCTTGTAGTATCGAAAAAAAACGCTTGTCATGTGCAATAAATATGTTTCGATAATCATTAATTAATTTAGCGCTAGCCAAGAGCTCAAGCTCTTCCTTGGAAAGAGTTTCTATCTCATTCATCATACACTCATTAATCACAAGAGACTTTTTAATGAAGTCTCTGTTTTCCCAAACATCTTTGTAGGATATTTCCTTAACTTCTAGACCCGCATTTTTAAAAATTGGCGTGAAAAACTTTGATGATTGTATAGAGTCCCATCCTTTAATTACACAAATAGAATCGTGATATCCTATTTTTTCAGTCATAAAATCCATAAACGCATCATACTCTTCTAATCGGTAATCTTCTAATCCATGCTTTTCTGAAAACTCTTGCGAATAACGGTTGTAAACAGCAGCTTGAAAAAATGCATTTAACGAAAACTGACAAGTAATCTCAATAAACTTGGGCTTCAACTCAGTATCAAAAACAAAATCAGTCCTGAACGTACCTAAATCGTAGGTATCCTTTTGACTAAAAACATCCAAAATCTCTTTAACTTTTTCAGATATTGGCATACGTTTATCAAACCCCTTTTCAGTAAAATTTGAACTCACGTATTTTATCATTTTATTCAAAACTAATCCAGCAGCTTTCAAATCATCAATAGTTTCCGATGAGGTAACAATTGGCTTTTCAAACAACCACTCCAAAAAATATTCGTGATAATCATCAGTATATTTCTTAACCGAGCGTGCGAGGCTCTCTCTATTAAATTTTAAATTATTCATTATTCCTATTTTAAAAAAAGTCATGCATTTGATCCGAAGTTATCTAATGCATTGTTTAATAATTTACCTTGATTTCAAATTTAATTTTTTTTCCTCAATCAAAGGAATTCTCAAAAAAATTATTTTTGAGAATTCGGTTATAGTCACCAACTAAAAATCAACGGTAAACTTATTTTATAATTAGCTTTAGTATTTGTTTATCCTATGTTGGTATTGGTAATTTCTGAGTCAATTAATTTTGTTTGAACGAAGTTATTTCTTTTGAGTATTTAGTATTCTTTCTTCTGAAACAGTATAAACCTTACAAGACTATTTAGATGCTCGTTAGAACTCTTCCCACCACAAATTACTTTCCATTATTGGCTGTTATAGATTTTATATACGGCGGTATTTCATCTAACATTTTTAGGTCTTAACCCGACCTAGCTCTACATCTCTTGATTTCACTTTCCTCATCCAAAGCATTTCACAAGCTGTTTTTACTAATTCATTCAATCAACATAACTTTGATTGTATAACTTTGTACATAAGTTAGGTTTATCATCACAACTCACTTAGAAACAGAAAAGAGAATTTCATAATTTTTTTTTCTGTTTTGCAACTTACTACATAAATAAATTTAAAGGTTACATTTATTATTTGAGTTCAAGCTTTTTTTACTGAAAACAGGAAGATAACCGTTAACATTTTAAAAGAATTAAATTTGCTTATTAGTGATCAAATAAGCAAAGGCAACCCGAAAGACTTGTCAGAGTCTTTAACAACAAGAATAAGTAGAGGTATGAAATTAGAACAAAAATTATTTAGTTTATTAATTGTATGGATCGCTTTATTATCCTGTAAAAAAGAAAATGTGAACACAATCACATCAGAAGATATTCAATTAGCTGATGCAGCATTTAACCACATTGAATCTATTGTAAATATAGAAGTTAACAAACTAGAAAAAGAGTGCTTAGGAGAAGGAGAAAGCTATCCCAATTTTGCAGATACTAACTCAATTATAAATATTATGTTTAGTTTGAATACTAGCAAAGAATATATAGATACTATTTGGATCAATTACGGTACAGACGGATGCGAATGGCGAGGCAGAATTTTAAAAGGAAAAGTTTTAATTACACAAGATGGAAAAAGAAGTACTTTAGGAACCATAACTAAAGTTGAGTTAAACAACTTTTTCATTGACGATTATAAAGTTGAAGGCGTAAAAACAATTGAAAAAACTGACATAGAATTTTCATTAGGGAATTCTATTGATCATGTTTTAGTTACAGGAGGCCAGTTAACAAGTCCCGATAAAACTCAAACTATTCAATGGAATTCAGATCGAATTCATAAAAATGATTCAGTTAATGGTGAATCATTTATCCTAATCGAAGGTTCAATAAATGGTGTAAATACAGAAGGTACTGCCTTTACAATAACCACTGGAAAACCATTGAAGTTGAACTCAACATGCACCAGAATCGTTGAAGGAGAATTAAAAGTTACTCCAAGTGAAATGAGCACAAGAACATTAAATTATGGTGATGGAACTTGTGATTTAAAAGCTACAGTAACTATTGAAGATAAAGATTATGAAATCATACTTTGGTAAAAAACACCATCAATTAAAATAGAAAAGCCTCAGGAAAAACCCTGAGGCTTTTCTATTTTAAGCATTTACCCGTTTAAATTCTACTTTGATAGGTAAACAATTGATGATACCTTCCTTCTTTTGCAATCAATTCATCATGTGTTCCTTGCTCCTCTACTTTGCCTTTTTCGATAACTAAAATCTGGCTTGCTTGTCTAATCGTGCTTAACCTATGCGCAATAACAAACGTAGTTCTACCTTCAATTAATTTAGCTAAACTTCTTTGGATTAATGACTCACTTTCGGTATCTAAATTAGACGTCGCTTCATCTAAAATTATTATTTTCGGATCAGCTAAAATAGCCCTTGCTATAGTAATTCTTTGCCGCTGCCCGCCAGACAACTTCACTCCTCTTTCACCAATCAGCGTATCTAAACCGTCATCAAATCTATCCGTAAACTCGGCTACATAAGCAGATTCTACAGCATTTAAAACTTCAGTTTCAGTCGCATCGGGTCTTGGGAACAAAATATTCTCTCTAATTGTACCTTCAAATAAAAAATCATCTTGTAAAACAAGCCCTAAATTTTTTCGGTAACTAGATAAATTGACTTTAGACAAATCATTCCCATCAATTGTAACAACCCCTTCGGAAGGGGTTAAAAAACTTGCCGCTAACCCAGCTATAGTAGACTTACCACTCCCTGATGTTCCAACAAGAGCAGTTATACTGCCTTTTTTAGCCTTGAAATTAAGATTTTGAATCACCTCTTTTCCTTCATCATATGAATAAGAAACATCTTTGAATTGAACATCACCATTCAACTCTTTTAAAACTATTGTTCTAATAGTCTTATCGTCTTCAGGGTCCATATTCATAATCTCTTCTGTACGATCTAAGCCCGCTAAACCTTCAGTCATTTGACTACCAATGTTACTCATTTGAACAATAGGCGCAATCATAAAACCTAGATATAAGGTAAAAGAGAAAAACTCACCTGTTGTCATTGAATTAACGCCACTTCCCTCCATCATAAAATATCCACCAATACCCATTATACCAGCTGAAGCTAATCCTAAAAGAAATGAGGATGAATTAGTCATTAAAGCTGTAGCTGTTAAACTCTTTTTTATATTTTGAAACAACCGATCAACTCCTTTTTGAAACACTTTATTTTCTTGATCTTCAGCATTAAAACCTTTAATCACACGAACACCATTTAATGTTTCCGTTAGTCTACCCGTAACCTCTGAGTTGATTTTCCCTCTATTTCTAAAAATAGGTCGGATGTAACCAAAGGCTTTCAATGCGATCACTGCAAACAAAGCAACAGGGAATAGCACAAACAAAGTCATCCAAGCATTTATCTTAATCAAAAAAATAAGAGAAGCAATTGCGGTTAACGTTCCGCCAACTAACTGAACAAGTCCGGTTCCAATAATATTTCGAACACCTTCAACATCAGTCATTATTCGAGATACTAATTCTCCCGATTTATTATTGTCGAAATAAGAGATAGGTAAGGATAAAATCTTTCGCTGAACTTTTGCTCTTAACTCTGATATTAATAATTGTGCTTCAACACTTAAGAGTTTTGTAAGTAAAAAACCAACTGAGGACTGAATAAACAAGGCTATTACTACAATAAATAAAACATTATATAAACCAGGCATATCACTATTTGGAACAACATTATCTAATAATTCTTGACTTTGCCATGGTAGCACAAGACTAGCTGCTCTACTTAGAATAATAAGGAATAATCCAATAAAAACTTTGCCTTTCCTTGGCCAGATAAGAGTCCTGAATATTTGACCAATAGAAACGTTGCTTTTTGCCTTTTCTTTTGATTTATCCATATAACAAAGCTAAATGAAAATAAAAAGAAAGAGAAATATTATGTACGAACGGTAAAAAAGAAAAGTGTCAGTTCTTTCAATGCTTAAACAGCTTATTGGAATAAGCTTTAAACAATAAATTGAAAGAACCGACACTTTGAAATTAGGATTTAAGTGTGGTGTGTGGGTAAAGAACGTCTTGATCGTAAATATAAATTAGCATTCTAATTTAAATACTGAATCTATCTTGTTTTACTGTAATTACTAATTTTCATCCGATACTATTCTACTTAAACGCATATTAATCCTGTGAAAAAGTTATTTTAACCTGTGAAAAAATATTTTGAGTACAATACTTCTAAATCCTTGACTAATTATATTCGCGTACAAGGTCTAATTATTCATTCCACTTCCATGACTAAGCTGAGATCAAAACTTAATTTTGATTCGTAGTTAAATAAAAGATAATATTAAAAACAACTTTTAATGAATTACAAAAAATGTAAACTGTTCGTTAAGACCACAAAAAACAGCTTAGTAATACATATTAAAGGTAGATTTAGATACTTTTAGACTAACAAAAATTAAAGGCAAAAATTACTATTGCAATATTAATAACATACAAATCAAAAAAATAGATTAAAAATCTATTTCTTAACCTTATCGGTAGCCCTTACAGCCTTTCCTTTTTTGTTTGGGTCAACCATTGGTGTTGGTGTAAAAGGAAGTTTATCGCACAACTTTTTTGCAGCAATAGGTAAATAAAGAGTTCTAATGTTATTAATATTGTTTTCTGAGTTTGGAAAAGTAACTGTAACCAAACCCTTCTCGATTACCTTACCTCCTTCTTTTACCATGCTGAAATGGATTTTTAATATTCGTTTGTATTCGTTGTTAATGAAAGACATTTGGTTCGAAATATCATTTTCAATATCCATTTCTGTAATATAAACAAACAAGTCTGTATTGTACTTTTTACTTAAATAAGTTAAACTTTCAGGCTTAGTTACAACAACATTTGCAAATTTCTGAGCGGTATTTTTTGTTGATCTAATTTGTCCATCTGATGTATAACCTCGATTATAACCGTTATCAACCTCCCTCTTTTTAAATAAATTTTTTGCTCGAGATAAAGTTTTGTTTTCAGCTTCTTCATCTTCTTCTGGTTCAACTGGAGCAATTTCAAACTTATATTTAACAGCGTCGTAGGCTTTGAACAAATCTCTTGCAGTATCGTTGTAATGTAATAAAGAAACAGTGTTGTATTTAAACAAAAACTGATTTTGTAATTCCAACGCAACCGACTCTCTAAAATATTTTACAATTTCATCGTGTGTTTTACCACTCTCTTGTGCTAAAAAGCTTTGGACGCCGCACAAATACATGCTTTCCTCAAAAGGGATGATCATCACTTTTTTAAACATTGGTTTTGCCGTATCTGGCAAAACAACATCAGGACCGTTTTGTGCTATTCCATTTGTAAAAAAAACGGCCAATAGAAATGAAATTTTAATACAAAGTTTGCGCATATTATTACTTACAATGATAATCGATTTAAGTTCCAGTTTTATCCGTAATAAATTGTTTAATTCACAATTGTTGTGTTTAAAAGTTGCCATATTATATAGTTATCTTTGATTCCTATCAATTCTCGAATTATGGATGCTTTTGGAAATGCGGCTTTAGATTTTTTAAACGACAATAACGATGAGTTCATTTATGTAGAATCAAAAACAATGGAAGATGATGTGATTCCGGTAAAACATTTATTCAGAAGCTTAGATCAAATGCCCTATTGTGAACAAAAAGCAATTGAAATCGCCAAAGGAAAAGTTTTAGATGTTGGTGGCGGTGTTGGTAGCCATTGTTTAGTTTTACAGGAAAAAGGGTTAGATACAACTATGCTTGATTTCTCTCCTGGATTGTGCGAAGCTTCCACTAAAAGAGGGGTTAAAAATGTAATTGAAGCTGACTTTTTTAAATGGAAAACAGATCAGAAGTTCGACACGCTACTGTTCATGATGAATGGGATTGGAATTGGGGGCTCATTCGAATTATTTCAAAAAACAATCGTTCGCTCTTTCGAACTTTTAAATGAAGGTGGTCAAATCTTGTTCGATAGTACAGATATCGCTTTTTGCTATGAATTAGAGGACGGAAGTCTTTCCTTACCCCTAAACCTTGACTACACTGGTTTTGTTGAATTCAAACTAACGTACAAAAACCAAGAAGACAGCTGGTTTAATTGGGCATATTACGATGCCGATAAAATAATTGAACTACTTGGCGATGCCTATAATTTTGAAATAATTCATCAAGAAAAACCAGCATATACAGGTAGGATTACCAAAAAATAACATTTCATCTATCCTCTGAAAATCATGAGGAAAAAGATTGTTTACAACCAAATAAAGTTTCGAATAACTTTTTTGGTTCAACTAGAGTTTTTCATCAAACTCGAAAAACAATTGCTTTTTCTACGCGCCATACAAATTTGCACTAAACTTAAGTAACACAACCTTAAACCCTCCATCAGTCGTAAGGCAAAACACATCAGAAAAATATATTTTATTTGTTGTATTTGAAACAAAGATTGTTTGACGTATTAAATTAACAATCTCAAGTAATTAGTGAGCAGGCATCAAAGATAAACCTTCGCAATTATCATTATACTGATACAAGCTATCACTAGAAGCTAAGCCATATACAGTTTGAACGAATTCATTATTCGTAATTGAGGCCTCTGTTACATTTACGAGTGTTTCTTCTGCTACTCCATTATCAATGTTCGAATTAAATAAAACTGGACCGCAAATTTTTATTCCACCGCCCCTATGCAAAAGCATTCCCCCAGTAAGTTCGATTAAAGAATACCAGTTAGCGGAGCGCGTTATTAAGTTATCAATCGCTTGAATATTTCCAGTTATTACTAATTCATCAACTTCTACTTGAGAATTCTCCAGGTACAATGTAGTTCCTCCTCCGATTGTTAATTTTCCGTTAACCTCAATATAACCTCCAGAGACATAAGTATTCCCTACTTGAGTAAAAGTTGGCGTTATTAATGTCCCCTTAATATCAATACTAGAACCGCCTCCTACAGAAACAAGACTATTGGCAATTAAAACTGCACCTCTAGGAACAACAACCTTTCCTAAAGTAGATAATGCATCTATTGTTGTGAAACCCTCGATAATTACCGTAGTACCCGCTGCGTTTGTAACAACTCCTTTCCCTGTATAATTACCAGAAACTAAAGTACCTGTTTCTCCGTAAGGAATTCGGTGAATATTATTTACTGTGTAAACAGGCTGATCTTCTTCAACTCTACAAGAGAATAAAGACAAGGCTATAAATAAGGTTAAACAAAATCTTTTCATGGTTGAATATTTCAACCAAAATTACATAAATTATTATGGACTTTTGTCTAAAAATCCAACTGCTAATGCAACACATCCACGAGTTGTAACATCATTATAACCTTCGTTACTAACTGGATAAGTAACCACTATGTGATACTCTTGAGTTGCTCCTATATTAAAATCCCAATATTGAGCCATATCATGCTTACTATTGTCGAAAACTAAGGTTTTATGACGATCGTAAATTTTAAAGCTTAGCACCCCCATTACATTACCTCCGTCGACTAAAATTCGATATTTCTTACCGCCTCTTAATATTAAGCTCAACTCTGCCGATTCACCTCGGGAAAGTAATACTTTATTTAAAGAACCATTAAATCGAAATGGTTCAAGGTTTTTCACAGATCTTTTTGCCAAGCGATTGCAATTTTGAGCTTGAGCGCAAAAAGTAAAACCGTACAGGATTAATATGGCGAAGAATTTTTTCAAATTACTTAGTAATGCTGTTTCTTAAAGCTATTATTTGGGATTTTATTTGATTAGTTGTTTTCTTGTCGATTAGAACATTTAAATCTCCACCTAAATTTGTTCGCTTTGACGCTGTATCTGTTACTACCTCAATTGATTGATAATCAAGCTTAACAGCTTCAAATGTTTTCGCCAAACTTCTTAAGTCAATTAGTAACGAATCAAACTGGGCGTCTTTACAATCCTCTAATAAGCGTACCAAATTTCCTAAGGCAGGTTTTTGCTCGCCTACCTTTTTCCAAATTTGGTTTTCTTGCCCCGAATCCGTTTTTAAACTGACAGCAATGTATAAGCCCTCTAACCATGCTCCTGCTAAAATTGCCTTTGCAATAACTGGTCTTTCATTATCCTGAAGGTATAAATCAGTATCCATATAGGTTGAACCTACAATATCGATTAATGAGTCTTTGTCATTCATATTTTCTTCTATACGCATCATTACATCCTCAGTAAAAACACCTTGAATATTTAATTCGTCCGACATTGTTTGTGCGGCTCCCATAAACCTCATTGCCTCTTGAGCATAATCAAACAAACTTGTAAAACTTAGATCTGTGAAGTAAACACCAAGGTTCATTGCCCTTTTCAAATCTGTTACATACCCATCAACAGCGTCAGGATCGTTTAAAATATAAACATCATATGCTGCTTCTGTTTCTTTTAGAATATCAGCCATTTCAACTGGAGAGGGAAGCGTATAAACAACTTTAGAGGCATTTTTAAGCTCCTTAATTTGTTTTGCTGAAATTATTTCATCTTCTAATAGAATTTCTGATGAAACATCAGATGTTAACGCCGTCTCTTTGTCGTCTCCACCACAAGCTAACAACATTAATGAGAAAATAAAACAAAATATTTTTTTCATAGCACCCACTTAACTAAGAAAGATATACTTAATATCTATTTTTTTGTTTCGTTTAAATATTTTTAAAAAAAGCACTACTTTTTTTAGCTGCTAAAACTTCTATTAACAAGCAAAACTAAAGCAATAAGCATTTCTAAGGGCTTTACTGTTTAGAAATCATCTCTTTTTTCTTTAAAAATCGTCATAAATACGCCTTCACTTTATATTCATTGGTAACATCAACATACAATAGCCTTTAGCCCGAAGCTCGCTGCGTAACCAAAAGGACTAAACAAATGTTTTTTTTCATGTGTGTTATTTTCGATAAAATATCTGAATTATAGATGGTACAAGAAAACAACTTAATTCCAACCATATGTGACCTAAGCATGGCTAAATTCTGCAATTTGGTTAACTTTGGGTTGTAATTATACTTTATGTCAAAAATTTCAGCTGCTATTATCACCTTTAATGAAGAAAAGAACATCGAAAGATGCATTGATTCTTTAAAAAATGTGGTTGATGAAATTGTAATTATTGACTCCGGATCAACCGATCAAACAGTTGAAATTGCTACGCGATTAAAAGCTATTGTAATTTTAAACCCTTTCGAAGGACATATCCAGCAAAAAAACTTCGCTATTACTAGAACTCAATTTGATTGGGTGATTTCTTTGGATGCTGATGAGGCATTATCTGAAGAACTTAGAGCTTCAATACTAGCTGTAAAGGAAAACCTAAAGGGAGGTGGATATATTTTTAGTAGGCTAACAAATTACTGTGGTAAATGGATTAAGCATTGTGGATGGTACCCTGATAAAAAACTTCGATTATTTAAAAAAGGAGAAGGTAAATGGGGTGGTAAAAACCCGCATGACAAATACCTTTTAAATCAACCAGGAGATGAAATTCATTTAAAAGGCGACCTTTTACATTATACTTTTTATCATGTTAGCGAACATCGGGCTCAAATTATAAAGTTTACGGATATAGCTGCTCAATCTTTATTTGAACTAGGTAAAAAATCAAACTGGTTTAAAATCATAGGCAAATCTATTTTTAAATTCATTCGAAACTACATTTTAAAACGTGGTTTTTTAGATGGAGTTACTGGATTTCATATTTGTAGACTATCTGCCCACGCTACCTATTTGAGATACTATAAATTAATGAAATTACAACAATCTAAGTGAGTTCAAAACCCAACATATTACACATTTCAACACCAAAAAGTTGGCGAGGGGGTGAACAACAATTATCGTATTTATTTGAAGAGTTAAACACTAGAGGCATAAATCAATACATATTGTGCCGCAAAAACAGTGAAATGGCTATCCGTGGAAAGGAAAAAGGTTGGAATATTATCGAATGTAAAAAACGAACTGCAATTGATCCTATTTTTGCTGAGAAAGTAAAATCAGTTTGTAATTTAAAAAACATCGATATTATTCACACCCATGATTCACACGCGCACTCATTTGCTGTTTTATCTGCGATGTTATTTGGAAATAAAACACCTATTATAGTGAGTAGAAGGGTTGATTTTGCCATTAAACAAACATTGTTTTCAAAGCTCAAATACAATCATAAAAATGTTAAACGTATTCTTTGTGTTTCGGATGCAATTAAAGCTTTAACGATTCCTGATATTGAAAATAAAAGCATTGTTAAAACGATACACTCGGGAATTAACATCGATCGTTTTCCATTTCAAAAAAGCGAATGTAATAAACTAAGAACAGAATTTAACATTCCAAATTCTGTTAAAATCGTAGGAAATGTCGCTGCAATATCTCCTCACAAAGATTATTTCACTTTTATAGATACAGTAAAACAGCTCGTAGATATTGGTGTAAATTCAAAATTTCTAATCATTGGGACTGGTCCTTCAGAAAAAGAAATAAAAGAATATGCTTGCAAACAAAAAATGGATGACCACATCATTTTCACTGGATTTAGAAGTGATATTCCCGAAATACTTCCCGAACTTGATATTTTTCTCATTACCAGTGAAACGGAAGGTTTAGGAACATCTGTAATTGATGCTTTTGCTTGTAAAGTTCCAGTTGTAGGTACAAAAGCTGGCGGTATCCCGGAATTAGTTAAGCATGAAAAAAGTGGTTTAATAGCTCCAGTTAAAGATGCTAAAGAATTAGCCCATCAGGTACATAGAATTCTTAAAAACGAAATTAATTTAGAAACAATGATTGCATCTCAACAAGAGATTTTAAAATCATTTACAAAAACAGCAACTGCTGAAAAAACTTTAAAAGAGTATCTATCCTTAATAAATCAAGAGGATTAGTCTTACTTTTTTTCTTTAAAATAAGTTTTCAAAAACTATCCACAATCCCTTTACAAACGAGGAAAAAGATTTGATTAAACGTTATCTTTGCTCACTACCATAACATATTACCATGACAATTAATATCAATATACACGCTGCTGAATGGGAATTTAAGGAAGAACTTCCTTTTAACATCACTACTGTTAACGATGAAGTAAAAGACTTTGAGTTACCTCTTTTTGATGACGACGATAACGAAACTGAAAGAATCTTATTAAAAGACTGTAGAGTTATTGAATTAATTGGTGAAGATGATTCTTTTATAGTGGTTATTGAAAAAGCTTTACTGAAAGAAGACGGTGTTTCTGACATCAATGGAGACAATAAAGTTTTTGATTTCGTTTTCCACCCTGATAAGCCACTGTGGAACGAAGGCGAAGACATAGGCGTTTTTTACAGCTATGAAAATCTTCCGGAAGACTTGAAAGAAATAAAAATTGGTAAAAAATAAACAATAAATCTTATGCCTTCAGTTAAAGACATTCACGTGCTAATTGGTCATGTGGAAAAATTTCATGACTCTTTTGGAATTCCAAACAACCACAAACCCACAGTTGATTTAACTGAAAAAGATTTTCAATTAAGATTCGACTTACTGAAAGAAGAAAACGAAGAATACCTTCAGGCGGCTAAAGATGGTGATTTAGTTGAAGTTGCCGATGCGTTAGGAGATATGATGTATATCCTTTTCGGAACAATCATGAAGCATGGTATGCAACATAAAATTGTAGAAGTTTTTGAAGAAATTCAAAGAAGTAATATGAGTAAATTAGGTGAAGACGGAAAACCAATCTATCGTGAAGATGGTAAAGTTTTAAAAGGTCCAAACTATTTTAAACCAAATTTACGTTCTATTCTTGAAAAATAACAATCGAATTTACACTCTCAATTGTTCTACTCCGGCACTTCAAACCAAACTAATTATGAAAAATATTCTTAAATATTCATTGATTCTTACAGTTATTTTAACACTTCAGAGTTGTGCTCCGTTTAAGGATTTAGAGTTTAAAGGAATTCATGATTATAAAGTTGAAGAGTTCTCGCTTAAAGGTGTGAAAATTAACTTAGGTGTAAAGCTTGATAATCCTAATTGGTTTGCGATTAAAGCGAGCGGTGGTTCTATTAATATAAAAGCAAATGGAGTTAATCTTGGATCTTTTAAGCTAACAAAACCCGTTAAACTTCCTAAAAATAGTGACGGTGTTGTAAACATTGGAATAGAAAGTAAGTTTAAAAATTTACTTGGTAGTGGAGTAATGTCTTTGCTTTCATTGGCTACTAACGGAGGGAAATTAAAACTTGAATTAGAAGGTTATGTTCGTGCATCTGCATTAGGTCTCCGCAAAAAAATTAAAGTCTCAACTACCGAATATATAGGACTTTAACAAAAAAATATATGCTCGTGAAATTCAATCGTTTTCAACTACAAAAGACTTTAGTTTTCTCAAATAGTATCAAACGTAACAAATTATCACAAATTAAAAACCAACTAAACTCTGTATACAATAGCAGCCAAGTCGTTTACTCAGGAAATCTTTATCAGCACCTTTGCTAATAAAATCCACATCCTATAAATCCCTAATAGGTTTGCTAAATATCATCTAAAGTCTCTTCAATGAAGGGGTTTTCATATCACGTTATAAATTCTTTGAAACGAAAACAGCCCGCCAAAGCGAGCTGTTAAATATTTTAAAAAGATATTCTTAGTTTAAAATTGCATCAACACCAGGAAGTACTTTTCCTTCTAACAATTCCATTAAAGCTCCACCTCCAGTTGAAATGTAAGAAACTTCATCAGCTAAACCATACATGTTAATTGCAGCAACAGAATCACCACCACCAATTAAGGTAAACGCTCCGTTTTTTGTAGCTTCTACGACTGAGTTGGCGATTGCTTTAGTTCCTGCACCAAAACTTTCTAATTCAAAAACACCTACTGGCCCATTCCATAAAACAGTTCCTGAAGATTCGATTACTTTGCCAAAAATCTCTCTTGATTCTGGCCCGCAATCTAAACCTTCCCAGCCATCAGGAATTTTTCCTGCAGTTGCTATTTGAGTATTGGCATCATTTGAAAAATCGTCAGCAACAACAGAGTCAACCGGTAAATAAACATTTACGCCTTTTTCCTTCGCTTCTTTTAATATATTAAGAGCAGTTTCTAAGAAATCATCTTCAACGATTGAGTTTCCAATTTTTCCGCCTTTCGCTTTTGAAAAAGTATAGCCCATTCCACCACCAATAATGAGGTTATCAACCTTATCCAGCATTTGTGTAATGATTTGAATTTTAGATGAAACTTTCGACCCACCCATAATTGCAGTTAACGGTCCTTTTCCAGACTTAATTGCTTTATCAATACTTTCTAGCTCATTTGCGAGTAATAAACCAAACATTTTATCATTCGGGAAAAATTGAGCGATAATAGTTGTTGAAGCGTGCGCTCTATGGGCTGTACCAAAAGCGTCGTTTACGTAACAATCAGCTAATTTTGACAATTGCTCAGCGAATCCTATATCTCCTGCAGTTTCTTCTTTATAAAATCTTAAGTTATCAAGTAGTAAAACTTCTCCAGCTTTTAATCCTCCAGCAGCTTCTTCAGCAACAGAACCAATACAATCATTAGCAAACTTAACGTCTACTCCTAAATGCTCACTTACTTTTGCAACAATACTTTTTAATGAAAACTTGTCTTCAGGTCCACTTTTTGGACGACCTAAATGTGACATTAAAATTACACTTCCACCTTTCTCTAAAATAGTTTTGATTGTTGGAACAGCAGCTTTAATTCTTGTGTCATCAGTAATGACTAAGTTTTTATCTAACGGCACGTTAAAATCAACTCTTACAATCGCTTTTTTTCCTGAAAAATCGTAATCTGATACAGTTTTCATATTTCTTTTGAGTTTCGTTCTTAATTCTTCCCTTCGGAACTCATCAAATTTAGCGATTATGTTCGGGAATCGATAAAAAAAATAAGGAGAATGCAGGAATAAATCATTTCCATACTTCACACCCTTTATTATCCAATTGATAGGTTTATCTTTAAGGTAATGTTATTTAAGGATGTTGTAGGACATAGTGAAACCAAAAAGCATTTAATCGAAGGGGTTAAGAAAAACCGAATTAGCCACGCTCAAATGTTTTTAGGAAGTGAAGGTGGAGGAAACTACCAACTTGCTTTAGCTTATGCACAATATGTTAACTGTGAAACACCAAAAGAGGACGACTCCTGTGGTAGCTGTGCCAGTTGCATCAAATATCAAAACTTTCAACACCCTGATTTAAATTTCTTTTTCCCTTCAGCGGTTTCTAAGGAAGTAAAAACCCAGCCCTCTAGTAAAAAGCTAACTAAACAATGGATTGAATTTTCAAAAGAAAAAGAATACTTTGAATTATCCGATTGGACTGATTATATAGGTGCTGGTGAAAAGTTATCGATCATTAACAAATTAGATAGTCAGGACATCATAAAATCCTTAATTCTTAAAAATTACGAAGCAAAATTCAAGGTTGTTATTATATGGTGGCCTGAGAAAATGAATACTGATTGTTCAAATAAAATTTTAAAAGTTTTAGAAGAACCCAATCCAAACTCTTTGTTTTTATTAGTAGGTCATAATTCCGATGAGTTATTAGCTACAATCATTTCTAGAGTTCAAATTATCAAACTAAGTAACCTTACTGATAAGGAAATAATATCTGGCCTTATAGAAAAAGAAGGGGTTCCGGATAATTTAGCAGAGTCAATAGCATTGATGGCCGACGGAAACTTTAATAAGGCGCTTCAGCTGGTAAACAATCCTGATGGAGACGAGAAATTTATTGAACTTTTTCAAACTTGGATGCGGCTTTGTTACGTTGTTGATTTTCTCAACTTGGATAAACTTATTGAGAAAATCCACAAGATGGGTAGAATAAAACAAAAAGAGTTTTTAGAGTATGGCTTACGAGTTTTTAGGGAATGTATGATTTATAATTACGCAAATCCTGAATTGAATCGTTTACACCAAAAGGAAGCAATCTTCAATAAAAAATTCGCCAAGTTTATTCACGGTGGAAACATTATAGAGATTATCGAAGTGTTCGAGCATACTCACACTGCTATATTAAGGAATGCTTACGCTAAAATTGCTTTTATGAATCTGAGTTTAAAAGTTTGCAATTATTTAAAGTGTAAACCTTAGTTACTTTTTTAAAAAAAGTTCCATAACTGCCTAATTCCAATCTTATTTTAACTTCTAAAATTATTTGGAACCAATTTTTCTTCCAATATCTTTACGAGATGAATATTCTGTTTGTTGGGAAATATAATCCTGAATATAACCGTAATAAAATTATCCTTGAAGGACTTAGGAAACTTGATGACTTAACTGTTTTTGAGCTCCCTTTTAATAAAAAAAAAGATTTCAATCTTAAAGAATTTAATAGGCTTCAAACAGAATGTGATTTTATCTACTGCCCTTCTTTCTCGCACAAATTTGTAAAATTAATTACCAAAAAAGCTTCAAAGCCAGTTGTATTTGACCCACTAATATCTAATTATCTCACAAAAGTATTTGACTATAAAAGTGTTTCAAAATGGTCTCCTAGAGCTTATAAAAACTATTTAAAAGACAAACTACCTTTTAAAGCTGTAGACTTATTAATTGCGGATACAGAAGAACATAAAAAATATTATCATACTACTTTTAATATCGAACTAAATAAAATAAAAGTTCTCCCTGTAGGTGCATGTTTATCAGACTTTAGTCCCACTACTAAAACAAAAACTGATAAGTTTGTTGTTGGTTTTTATGGTGGTTTTATTCCCTTACAGGGTGTTAAACACATTATTGAAACTGCTGAGTTATTAAAAAACGATTCGAGTATAGAGTTTAGGTTACTTGGAACTGGGTTTCAATATGCTGAAATGCAACAATTGGCAAAACACAAAAAATTAACCAACTTAAAATTTGAAGGTTGGATTAAATATGCTGATTTACCTCAACACATTAATAATTTTGATGTATGTCTAGGTATATTTGGCGACACACCCAAGGCAAAGCTTGTTATTCCTAACAAAATATTCCATTATGCCGCGATGGGTAAGCCGATCATCACGATGGAATCTGATGGAATTAAAGAAATATTTAAGCACGAAGAAAGTGTTTTTTTAACACCCAATAATAAGTTGGCTATAAAGAATGCGATATTAAAACTGAAGTCCAATCCTGAATTAACAAAAAAACTATCTGTCAATACACTAAACTTACTTAGAAGTGAGTATAGTGAAGTAAAGATTGCAGAGAAATTAGTGGATATTTTAAAAAGATATAGTTCACAAAAAAAGGGTGAATAAATTCACCCTTAATCGTTATAATTAGTTTTAATTCGTTGATTTAAGATAAATTTCAATCGCACCTGTCATTGATGGTGCATTGGGTGCAGGGGCTCCGATATCAACAGTTAAGCCAGCCTTTTCCGCAGCTTTTTTTGTAAAATCTCCAAACACTGCAATTCTTGTTGATTTTTGTTTAAAGTCAGGGAAATTCTTAAATAAAGATTCAATTCCTGCAGGGCTATAAAAAACTAAGCAATCATAAGTTACGTTTTCTAAATCACTCAAATCACTTATAACAGTTTTATATAATATTGTTCTTTTGTAGTTAATCCCTGCTTCATCTAACGAATTAGGAATAACATCCTTCAAAATATCCGAAGATGGTAAAAGAAACGTCTCAGATTTGTGTTTTTTAATCAATTCCATCAATTCTATGAACTTTTGACGTCCATGAAAAATCTTTCTTTTACGATAAACAACATGCTTTTGTAAATAAAGAGCAACTGCTTCTGAAATACAGAAATACTTTAAAGTATCGGGAACATTGTATTTAGATTCTTTACAAATTCTAAAGAAATTATCAACTGCTTTTCTTGAGGTTAAAATAATTGCAGTGAAATCTGGTAAATTCAGTCTTTGGTCTCTAAAACCCTTTAAATCAACTCCTTCTATATGAATAAAAGATCTAAAGTCAACTTTAATATTGTGCTTTGCCTCTAGGGCAAAAAATGGTGATTTATTATTTTCTGGTTTCGGTTGAGATACCAGAATAGTATTAATTTCGTTCTCCATGTCTCTCTATTTGCTATGCTAACGAGCCAATTATTGGCTCTAAAAATATCTTTACTGCGAGTACTACAGGCAGTATTTCAAGGGTGCAAATATATAAAATTGAATACAAAAAAGGAATGTTTCCTTGTCTTATTCCTAATACTACCCCGTTTATCCATCTAAAAAACAGATATATAACAGATATAATTAAAATTCCATAGAATACAACATCACTTAAGTCTCTGTTAAAAACAGTTAAAACAACTAGAGGAAAAACCAATATTCCAAAGGCTTTATCCTTTATCGTGGATTGCTCAATATAAGATGTTGTTAACTCTTTCATTTTAAATGTTATCCCTATAAAATACTGCGCTAAATACTTTATAATATACCACCCAAAAACACTACCCACACAAACTAAAAAAAACAACCCATTACTTAGTCCAAAAGTAATTGATGTCTTAAGCGCAAAAACATAGAAGATTATTGTCACATTCAACAAAAAGAAACTATTTAGCCAAATATTAGCTTTTCTAGTCTTGTTCGACTCATCTCTTTTATGCTTAGTAAGCTCCCTACTAACAAAATTAGCCAATAAAACTCTACGAATGTGCGCTCTAAAATTGTGTGATATAAAGGCAATTAACACCCCCATAGTCAAAAAGATAATTCCCAACCAAGGATCTACAAAATCTTCACGTATGTACTTAAAGTCATCAAGCATTAAATTGCAAATACTCTTGAAATAGTGAAGCCTAATTTAAATTCTCCATCTAACCAATTATCAGGACCTTTATTAATTAAATCTTGCCCTATTAATCCTGCAGAATTGGAAAGATTAATATGAAATACATGACCACCTGTTTCAATTTCCACACCCAAAGACAATGGATGAGAATATTGGTATTCGCTATTTCTAAGCTCATTAAAAGAATAAGAATATTCGCCTACCAAAGATAATTTACGTGTTAGTTTGGTTCGAATACCTAATCCAATCCCAAAAATGCCATTAACATCTCTTGGCAGGCTAAGATCTGCAGACTGAACGATTAAATTTCGATAAAAATGGCTCACATTTAATAACCCTGATAACCAATAGTTTAGCTTACTACTTATGATGATTTGATTGTAATAAGAGAATCTGTGAGCTACATTTGAATAATAATCCAACACATCTTCTTTTGGAGTAAAAGCAACACTCGCCATTCCTAATAACGAGAGTGGCATTCCGTTTTTATTTTGTTTTAAAAACTTATATTTCATTAAACCATCAATATTTTCTTCTATTTTGCTTCTTCCGATTCCAATTTGAAAATCGTCAGTTATACCATAATCAAAAGAAAATCTAATATTCGAAGCTTGATCCAATCCGTATAAAGTGTGTCCGCCCCCGTTTAATCCATCAATATTTCCAAATCGATGAGCAATTCTAAAATCCAACACACCTTTCTTCTCCGTTTCAGAGGTGTGAAAATTGATTAAATAAGTAGATTTCCAAGTCGAATTAATAACCGCAGGCCCACTAGATAAGGAGTCTTCAGCTTCTAAAGCAGCTAAAAGGTCGTCCTGCGCATAGGTACTTATTGTAGAAAGAAAAAGCACCAAAATAAAAATATGTTTCATTATTTAGTTTTTAATTCTTTGTACGAAATTTTTATGTTTACTTCTACTACTTCTGCGATATTCTTAATTTGAATAGAAGGAACTTTAATTCCATGATCGGCGACTTTAACAGCAAACTTCGATTCAATCGAAACAACGCCATTTTTAACAATTATATTCCCATCAATTATTCTTAATTTCTCAACACCATGCATTGCTAACTTACCATTTACCTTCACTGGGTAAACACCATCCTTTAGCACATCAAAAATCCCTTCAATTTTGCCAGAAAAAGTAGCTTTTGTATAAGTTGCCGATTCCATATAATCCTCATTAAAATGCTCTTGCATCATTGGATTTTTAAATATGAAGGTATTCGGTTTCATCAAGATTACAATCTCCTTACTGTTTATATCCAAAATAGATTTAGACTTTTTACTCTCCGCAAAAATATCCTCCAAAGGAGCAGAAGAGAAAAATGTAATACTGGAGGTTGTTTGCATATACTTTTGAGCAAAAGTCCCCAGGGAGCAAACTACAATTAATAAACTACTAAGTAATATTTTCATAAAAAAAGGGTTAGTTGTTTTTAGTTAAAAGTAAAATAAAGATTTTTTTTTAATGGAACCATTTAAGCATTAAAAGTTCCAAACATTTTAATTTAATTACCAAAACAATTTCTTTGCCAAAACAAAACCCTTCTCAAGTTGTTACGTATGACATTTTGCAATCCTTTAAGAAGTATAGATAAGCCTCAGTAATTATGACAAACAATTTTAGTCAGCTTTTCGATGGCTCCACTGAGGGTATTTTAATAACTACTGAGTCTGGGGAAATAATATATTTTAACGATCGTATATTTAAACAAGCTCCTAACCTACCAAAACAACCTATTAAATCAGATTTTGAGAACTTCATTAACTTTGATGCTGGTACAAATTCTGAAGTAAGTTTTGATCTTTTTGAACTTAACTACTTAATCATTGTTAACAAAAAAAGTATTGAGTTAGAAGGTATTACTTTCTTCTTATACCGTTTAAAAACAAAAGATAAAGACCCCGTTGAAGAACGTCTTTCCTTTTTCATTAATAACATCGATGAAATTATATACACAGAAAAAATATTTAAAGAACATGGCGCCCGGTTAAGCTTCATTAGCACCGGTATTGAAAAGATAACCGGTGCCTCTATTCAAGAAATAGAACAAAATAACAAACTACCACATCATTACGCTATAGAGTCTGACCAAAAGCATATTAACGGAGTAATCAATAGCGTAAATGCAACTTTAAATTCCGGTAAATGCCAATTTAGAATAAAAAACACAACGAACAAAAAGATTACTTGGGTAGAACTTTCCTTGTACCCTCAAGTTTCTCCTGAGGGGCTTCATTATGCAAATTTTGGAATCATCCGAGATATCTCAAAAAATATTGAGGCTGATCAATTACTAAGGCAAAGTGAATTAAAACATCGGCTCCTTTTTAGTGAAGCGAATGACGCGATTATGATTTTTAAAGGAATAGATATGGTTGATTGTAATGAAAAAACTTTATCCATGTTTAAATCGCCTAGTTACGTTGAAATCGCGAAAAAAAAATTGCATGAATTAATGCCTGAGAAGCAACCAAATGGAGAAGACTCCTTGCTTAAATATCGTTACTACATACAGCAAGCGCTTAAAGGCGTTTCACAATTTTTTTATTGGAAACATTCAAATGTAAATGGTACTCAATTTGACAGTGAAGTAAGTATTAATAGTTTCACTGTTGAGGCTGATGTTTTTTTACAAGTAATTGTAAGAGATATTACACTGCGAAAAATTGCTGAAGAACAAAAAAATCAATCCATTAAAAGTTACTTTGAGATATTTAACTCTAGTTCTGATTTAATCTTCATTGTGAACAATCAAGGAAAAGTAATCGATGTTAATCAGTCCGTTTTAAACGAATACGATTCCCCAAAACCAGAAATTATAGGAGTTGCTTTTGATCAATTGGGATATCTACAAATCGATAAAGATGATGATTTTCAAAAAATGGGAAAAACATGGTCTGGCGAGCAACAAAAATTTAATTGGCTTTGTAAAACAAAAAATGGAAAAAAAATTCCATTAGAAATGATTTTACACCACGGAACTTACTTTGGTAAGGAAGTAATTATTGCAAATGGCAGAGATATTTCTGAACGACTTGATTATGAAAACACTTTAAAAGAAAGTGAGGCGCGTTTTAGAACACTTGCCTCTCATGCTCCAATTGGAATTTTCCTTACCAACCAAAAAGGAGATGTTGTTTATGTAAACGATAAATTAAAAGAGCTTTCGCTATACCCTAGCTTTGATGGATTTATGAATAATTGGTTATCAAAAGTTCATGACAACGATAAAGAAAGAGTACTCAAACAAATTAATTTAAAAGAACAAGAAAATAATCAACAGTACGAATATCGAATAATTCCTAAAAAAGGGGATCAAAAATGGGTTAAAGTCCAAGTAAACTTATTAAAATCGTTAAGTGGCGAAATTATTGGTAGAGTAGGTACAGTGGAAGACATAACAAAAAAAATTCAGTCGGCGAAATTATTAAAAGACAGTGAAAAGAACTACCGAAAGTTAGTAGAGATACTACCTGATAGTATAATTTTACATAACGAAAGAAGCATTGAATACCTTAATCCTAAAGCGCAATCTTTTTTACAAATTTCAATAGGGGCGTCAATATCAACATTAATATCAAGTGGTAGAAAAGATCAAATACGGATTGCGATAACAGAGGCCATTAATGGAAAACAATCCCCATTTTTTGAATCGCAAATAAAAACAGGAGATCGAGTAACCGATATCGAAATATGTGCCGTTCCTTTCACCTACAATCAACAACCTGTCGCCAAACTAGTTATTCATGATATCACAAGTAGAAAAAGAGTAGAAAAAGAGAAGTTAAGAGCAGAATTTGCCGAAAAAACAACAAAGCATCTTAAGAAAGAAATTGATGAAAAAACTGCAGCAGAAGAAGATTTAAAGCAAGCGGAGGAGAATTTAAAAGAAAATATTCATCAAAAAGAGATTCTTTTAAAAGAGGTACATCACCGAGTAAAAAACAATTTACAAGTAATAAGCTCTATTTTAAATCTGCAAAGGGGATACATTCAAGATGAAGGAACATTAAATATTGTTAGAGAGTGCCAAGATAGAATCAAATCTATGGCATTCATTCATGAAAACTTATATCAATCGGTAGATCTAGCCGAGATTAATTTTCCAGAATATTTACAGAATCTCTGCAACAATTTAAAGTACTCATACATGACTCCAGATCGAAATATTTCACTCGATTTTGATTTTGAGGATATATCCCTATCTTTAGATTCAGCTATCCCATGTGGGTTAATAGTTAACGAGTTGGTTTCCAATTGTTTTAAGTATGCTTTTAAGGATTCAAAAAGAGGTAATATTAAAATATCATTGGCCAAAAAAAACAACAAAACTATACTTATAGTGCATGATTCTGGAATTGGCTTACCCAAAGATTTAAATATTGAAACAAATGATTCACTTGGACTACAATTAGTTTTGACTTTAGTAGATCAAATTGATGGCAAAATTAAATATGAATATACTAATGGAAGCAAATTCACTATTAACTTTAAACGAAATTAACATTAGTTATGGCAAATACTAACGTATTCATATTAGAAGACGAAAACATCGTAGCAAAAGATATTGAACAAAGCTTAAAAAAGTTGGGTTACAATGTTGTAGGAATAGCATCGTCAGGGGAAAAAGTAAAAGAACTTTTAACCGAAGGTATTGAGCCTGATATATTCCTAATGGATATTATGATCAAAGGCGATATGAACGGAATTGAAGTTGCTGAATTTGTTAAAGAAAATTACGGCTTACCAGTCATATTTTTAACTGCTTATGCCGATGAAAACACACTTTCAAAGGCAAAAATCACCGAACCATATGGATATATCTTAAAACCCTTTAAAGAAATAGATTTACACACTACAATCGAAATGGCTTTGTACAAGCATCAAAAGACAGTAGAAATCAAGAAAGAACTTGACGTTTATTCAAGTTTAGCGAGTGAAACCCAAAATGGAAAAGATTACATCTTTGTAAAAAACAAAAGCCGCTTAATAAAAATTAGTGTTGAGGATTTATTTTATGTTGAGGCTCTAAAGGATTATGTGAATTTCTATTCAAAACACGGGAAATACACAATTCACAGTACGATGAAAGATGTTGAATCGAAACTACCTAAAAAGTATTACGCAAGAGTACATCGATCTTTTATTGTGAATTTAGATAAAGTTTTATCTATCGAGCACGTAAGTGGAAGAATTCAAGTAGAGGGAGTTGAAAAGTCGATTCCCATTGGTGGATCTTACAAAGAGGAATTACTCGCTAAATTCAACTTACTGTAACAATCTTAAATTACACAAAAAAGGAGCATCGATAACGATGCTCCTTTTTTTATATTTCCATATAACTACTTACTTAATAAGTAATCCTTCAATTCTTTAAAATCAGCATTAATCAATGTTGCAACCTTCTTTCTTCTCATAAATTCCTGCAATCTTTCCGGAACTTCAATTTTTTGTCCGATCACAGGTTCAACAACATCACCAAATTTTGCTGGATGCGCAGTTTCTAAAACAATACCTTGAACATCATGTTGTTTTTGATACTCTTTTAAAGCCATATATCCAATTACACCATGTGGTTCCATTAAATAACCTGTACGTGTAATAACATCCTTCATTCCCACTTCTGTTTGCGCATCCGAATAGGAATAACCAACTATTGAAGCTTTAACTGCATCCCAGTCTCCGTTATGAATTTCTAAAATTCTTGCAAAGTTAGATGGATCACCAACATCCATTGCATTAGAAATTGTTGTAACAGAAGGTTTAGGAATGTAAACTCCAGTTTCTAGATATTTAGGAACAATATCATTTGCATTACTAGCTGCTATGAACTTAGCAATTGGTAACCCCATTTTTTGAGCAAACAATCCTGCTGTTAGGTTACCGTAGTTTCCTGAAGGGCACGAATAAACAACTGGTTTACTTTTATCTTCCAATTGCTCATAAGAACCGAAATAGTAAAACGATTGTGGTAAAAAACGCGCTACATTAATTGAGTTTGCTGAAGATAAATTCATTTTAGATCTTAACTCCGAGTCATTAAAAGCGGCTTTAACCATTGCTTGACAATCATCAAAAGTACCATCAACTTCTAAAGTTGTAATATTTTGACCCATTGTTGTTAATTGTTGTTCTTGAATTTTAGATACTTTCCCTTTTGGATAAAGAATCACAACATCAATCCCTTCAACACCTAAAAACCCAGCAGCAACAGCACTTCCTGTATCACCTGATGTAGCTACTAATATGGTTACTTTCTCTCCTCCTGATTGTACAAAGTGGGATAAACATCTTGCTAAAAATCGTCCTCCAACATCTTTAAAAGCACACGTTGGTCCGTGCCATAATTCTAAAGAAAAAACATCTTTTTCAACTTCAACAATAGGCAATGGAAAGTTTACCGTCTCGGAAACAATTCTTTCTAAATCAGCATCAGGAATTTCTCCATCTACAAATCGCTTTGCAACTTCAAAACCTAACTCTTCTATCGATTTACCCGACCCGATTAATCCTTCTGGTAATTTTTCAATTCTTTCGGGAAAATACAAACCATTATCAGGGGCTAACCCTCTAATTACGGCCTCTTTAAAAGATAAATCTTCTGACTTTTTATTTGTGCTGTAATATTTCATTTATGTGATATTTAGTCTGTAAAGACTTTTCTATTCAATTATTCTAGCGCCTTCTGAATTTACTTGACTAACATGGATTTCAAAATCAACCCCATATTGTTCGTATACCTCAGCCATTGCTTTTTTAACCTTTAATGCTGTTTCTTTACCTCTAGATAATCCAAAAATAGATGGCCCAGATCCTGAAATAGAACAACCCAAAGCACCGGCAGCGAGTGTTGCTTTTTTAACATTCTCGTATCCTGGTATTAAAATCGATCGAATCGGTTCAATTACAACATCCACTAATGAACGTCCTATTAAATCGTAATCCTTAGAATATAAACCAGCTACTAAACCTCCAACATTACCCCATTGCGTAATTGCTTTAGATAAATCGATTCCACCTTTTAAAACTCTACGAGCATCTCTTGTTTTCACTTCTAACTGAGGATGAATAACAGTAGCCCATAATTCTTCTGGAGCATCAATTTTAATTACGTCTAACGGTTCATATGATCGCACTAACGTAAATCCGCCACAAATACTTGGTGCAACATTATCGGCGTGCGCAACACCAGTAGCACACTTCTCGCCTTGCATTGCAAATTCAACTAACTCTTTACGAGTAAAAGGTTCTCCCAAAAGGTGATTAACTGCAATAACAGCAGCAGCTGAACTAGCCGCCGAACTACCTATTCCACTTCCAGGTTTTACCCCTTTTGTTAATTCAATTTCAAAACCTTGATCAGATCCTAATTTATCAAGTAATGCTTTTACTGCAACCCCTGCGACATTCTTATCCGCTTCCAAGGGAAGATTTTCCGCATTATGACAAGCCGTAATTATGATTTGCTTCGAATCCGTTTTTTTAATCAAAACCTCATCACCAGGATAATCTAACGCTAACCCTAAAACATCAAAACCACAAGCCACATTGGCTATAGTTGCTGGGGCAAAAACTTTTACTTGATCCATTGTTTAGTAATTTGCAAGTCTAACGATATCGGCAAAAACACCAGCAGCAGTAACTCCTGCTCCTGCTCCCGCTCCTTGTATAACCATTGGCTGTGCTACATATCTATCCGTATATAAAGCAACTGTATTGTCAGTTCCTTGTAAGTTGTAAAAAGGGTGATTCGAATCTACAGCTTGTAATTCAACAGTTGCTTTTCCATCTTCAAACTTTGCAATAACCCTCAATTTTCTTGTCTGTGCTTGCGCGTCGTTTACCATTTTCTTAAAAACAGCTTCGTCTTTTTTAAGCACTTCAAAGAAATCCTCTACAGAATCAACTTCAAAACATGCCTTTGGAAGAATATCTTTTACTTCGATGTCTTCAAATTCCATTTTAATTCCAGCTTCACGAACTAAGATTAAGATTTTACGCTTAACATCAACTCCTGATAAATCAATTCTTGGATCTGGCTCAGTATAACCTTCCGACTTTGCTGACATGACAACATCATGAAAAGTGTTATTCCCATCATAAGTATTAAAAATGAAGTTTAACGATCCGGAAACAGTAGCTTCAATTTTTTGGATTTTATCTCCAGAATTCACTAAATCGTTAATTGTTCCAATAACGGGTAGCCCAGCTCCAACGTTTGTTTCGTACAAAAGCTTCACATTGTTTTTAAGGCAAATTGCTTTTAACTCTTGGTATGATTTATAATCCGAAGAGCATGCAATTTTGTTTGCTGTAACAACATTAACGTTGTTTGATAAAGCCGCTTTGTAAACAGATGCAATTTCGTAGTTTGCAGTACAATCAACAAAAACACTGTTTCGTAAGTTAAGCTCCTTGATTCGTTCAATTAAAGCATCCTTATCAAATACTTCATCAGCAGCATCCACGTGAGATTGCCAATCATTTAAGTCAATGCTTTGATCACTTAAAAGCATTTTTCTAGAATTTGCTAAACCAACAACTCTTACATCGATATTTGCATTTTTTAGTAAAATACTTTGTTGTTGTTTAATTTGATCAATAAGAGTTCCCCCTACGTTACCAACTCCAACAACAAATAAATTCAATACTTTATTTGATCCTTCAAAATGATTTTCGTGTAACACGTTAAGTGCCTTTTTCACATCTTTTTCTTCTATCACAGCTGAGATATTTCTTTCTGACGACCCTTGCGCAATGGCTCTTAAATTGACACCATTACTTCCAAGAGCATTAAACATTTTACCACTCACATTAACTTGTCCGCTCATTTTCTCACCAACTAAAGCAACAATTGACAAGCCAGTTTCAACCCGAGGGCTATTTACTTTTCCTGTTTGAATTTCAAACGTAAATTCTTCTTTTACTGCTTCTACAGCAACATCTATATCATCTGGACTAATTGCAAATGAAATTGAATGTTCCGAAGAGGCCTGCGTGATTAATATGATATTAACTGATGCTCTTGACAAGGCTCCAAACAAACGCGCTGAAATTCCAGGGATTCCAATCATTCCTGAACCGCTTAAGCTTGCTAACGCTATTTTATCAATTGAGCTAATACCTTTAATTGGCATTCCTTCATCTGCACTTGCAGTTATCAAGGTTCCTTGATCCTGTGGGGCAAACGTATTTTTAATTTTTAAAGGAATTCCTTTTTTATAAACTGGAGAAATCGTTGGAGGATAAATTACTTTAGCTCCAAAATGTGATAATTCCATTGCCTCTCTGTAGGAAGCAAATTTCACAGGAAATGCCGATTTAACTTTTCTTGGATCAGCAGTATACATTCCGCTAACGTCCGTCCAAATTTGTAATTCTGATGCATCAACCCCAGAAGCATAAAGCGCTGCTGAAAAATCCGAACCTCCTCTACCTAAAGTTGAAGTAATCCCACTCTCTGTTGAAGCAACAAACCCAGGAGCAACGAATACTTGTGAATCATTTGCCGAGAAAAATTCTTTAATATTTTGATAAGTTGTGTCATGTAACACAGCAGCTCCACCAAACGTCTTATCTGTTTTAATTAAACTTTTCGAATCTACTAATTCAGCTCCTAATGCTTGTGAAACGATAATTGACGAAAGTTGTTCACCAAAGCTTGCAATAAAATCAGATGTTTTTGGAGATAATTCCTGCACTAAAAAAACGCCTGTTAAGACATCTTCTAATCGATTTAAAAGTACTTTAACGTTTGCAATTACTCCACTTTGTTGATCAATCGGAACTAAAGTACGAATCGCGTCGAAGTGTTTATTCTCAATTTCTTTGGTAATCTCTTTATAAGACTCATCGCCGGTTGCCGCCAAGTTGCTTGCATTTAAAAGCTTGTTGGTTACTTGAGACATTGCTGAAACAACAACAATCACTCTCTCCTCCTTTGATTCATCCTTTACAATCTGACTAACCTTTGTGATTGAGTCCGCTGTTCCTACTGATGTACCTCCAAATTTTAGAACTTTCATTTCTCTCTTTTTAATTTATTCGACTTGTGCGCCGAAGGCGCAAAAATATTGAATTATAACGTGATTAAATAATGATTTAATCAGAAATAACGATGTTTGTATATTATATGTGAAAATTAAACCCCAATAGGGGTAATGATAGCAACAGCGATGATAGAAATCGTCGCTTTAATTTGAATGATATTTGTGCTATTATTTGGCATTAATTAATGCAAATGTACAAAGAAAAACTAAATTAGTTCTTACCCGTAAAAGT